>Ga0099364_10011066_pt1 | contig 12358 bp, 10 predicted proteins | sample TergutTh196P3_FD_73070 | JGI IMG/M metagenome (GOLD analysis project Ga0099364, IMG submission 73070) | Microcerotermes parvus P3 segment gut microbial communities from Pointe-Noire, Republic of the Congo - Th196 P3 | ecosystem: Host-associated > Arthropoda: Insects > Digestive system > Gut ... | reverse complement strand
CGTTCATCTGCCCGTATACTAAAGCGGTCTTATTGATAACGCCGGACTCGCTCATTTCCTGATAAAGGTCGTTACCCTCGCGTGTACGCTCGCCGACTCCCGTGAACACCGACAGACCGCCGTGCTGTTTCGCAACATTGTTGATAAGCTCCATAATCAAGACTGTTTTGCCGACTCCCGCACCGCCGAAAAGACCGATTTTGCCTCCTTTTAAGTAAGGGGCGATTAGGTCAACGACTTTTATTCCCGTTTCCAAAACTTCGTTAGCCGCTGCCTGTTCCTCATAAGCAGGTGCTTCGCGATGAATTGCCCAACGCTCTTTCGCATTTGGCGCGGGTTTATTATCCACCGGCTCGCCGAGGAGATTAAAGATTCTGCCCAACGTACATTCCCCGACAGGAACGGTTATGGATTTACCCGTGTCAACAGCGGGCGTTCCTCTGACAAGTCCATCGGTACTGCCCATTGCAATACAGCGTACAATGTCATCGCCAATGTGTTGCGCAACCTCCACAACTAATTTTTCACCGCTGTTGTCAATTTCGATTGCGTTAAGCAGTGCCGGCAGTTTATCTGCCTCAAACCGAATATCAAGCACCGCTCCGATAATCTGAACAACTGTTCCCGTATTCATAAGCAAGCCTCTCCTTTTTGGAATATAGAATTAATTTTAAAATTTCTTATTATAGTTGCTTAGGTTTTTCAAACAGAGCGACTATAAAGCATTCGCTCCGCCGACAATTTCATTGATTTCGTTTGTGATTTTCTCCTGCCGAGCGCGATTATACAAGAGCGAAAGGTTTTCAATCATTTCCTCGGCATTATCCGACGCGCTTTCCATTGCAACTCGCCGTGCACACTGCTCCGAAGCGTATGACTCGGTAACTGCGCATTGAATCAAACTCATGAGAAAGCAAGGTACAATACGATTAAAAACTGCCTCGGGTGCGGGGTCATAGGTAATTTCACCTAATTGCTTTGCATTTGATTCCGCTTTTCCGTCATCGTCTTGATTTTGGTCAAATTGTGCGGCATTTATGGGCAAAAGAGGCATAATTGATGCTTCTTGAGTCATAGAAGAAACAAACTTGGTATAAAACAACTGTACCTCATCGACACTGCCGTCTAAAAACAATTTTACAGCCATATTCGCAATATCGGAGCAATGCCCCGGTTTTAGCAAATCCAAACCCACTTTGCTGTTTATTATATCGTAGCCACGCTTTTCAAAATATTCAACCGCTTTTTTCCCAACGGCAATTATTTTCGGCTTTTCAGCTTTTTCGGAATGACTTTCATGGGCGGCAGAAACTAACTTAAAAATTGAGGAGTTGTATCCCCCTGCGAGCCCCCTATCGCCCGCGATTACAATATAAAGGCGGCGATTCCCCGGAGGTGTACTGCCTTGCCCGCTTGAACCGGATTCGCGATTTCGGGTAAACACAGTATCTATATTATGAGAGCGGGATATTTCGGTGAGCATTCTATGTTGCTCTTCAAAATACGGGCGGGCACTTGCCGTTTTTTGCTTTGCACGGCGCAACTTAGAAGATGCAACAAGCTCCATAGCTTTTGTAATTTGCATGGTGGAACTGACGCTTTTAATCCGCCTTTTGATTGTTTTCATATTTGCCATTAAGACCACACCCCTTTTCAGCCATTAAGACCACACCCCTTTTCAGTCATTAAGACCACACCCCTTTAAATACCGAAGTAAAAATACCAAAATAAAATTTTAGTCTGCCGAAAAGTAATCAACTTTTTTGAATATCATCCCTGTTACCACGAGTGCAAAAGTCCCCGTTGCGATTACTAATGCTACAATGCTTATGATGAATCCTGCTTTTCCCATTGTTAATGGATTCTCCTTTCGATTTAGGTTTTAACTTATTTTTTCATTACAACTTAGAAATAAATTCCTTAGTAAAAGCCTCAAGCCCCGACTTCATCTTCGCCTCGATTTCTTTAGTAAGGCTCTGTTCCTGCTTTAACAGCTTGATTATTTCGGGGTTGCTGTCGAGCCATCTGAACAGTTCGGACTCATATTCGCCGACTTTTTTCGGAGGAACATCAACAAGGTAATCATTAATAACAGCATATATAATGACAATCTGCTTTTCTACTTCAAGCGGTGACGACTGCCCTTGTTTAAGCACTTCTACTATGCGTTCACCCTTTGCAAGCCGCGCCTTAGTGTCCTTATCAAGGTCAGAACCGAACTGGGCAAACGCTTGCAACTCTCTGTACTGAGAGTATTCCAATTTAAGCGTACCCGATACCTTTTTCATAGCTTTTACTTGTGCATCTCCGCCAACCCGCGATACAGAAACACCCGGATTTACAGCAGGTCGGATTCCCGAATTAAACAGCTCGGTTTCAAGGAAAATCTGACCATCGGTGATAGATATAACATTTGTAGGTATATAGGCGGAAATGTCCCCCGCCTGTGTTTCAATTATAGGGAGTGCGGTCAGCGAGCCTCCGCCGTAATCTTTGTTAAGATTCGCCGCACGTTCAAGCAACCTTGAGTGAAGATAAAACACGTCTCCGGGGAATGCCTCACGTCCAGGCGGACGTTTAAGCAACAGCGAAAGCGCGCGGTAGGCAACTGCGTGTTTAGACAAATCATCGTAAATGATTAACACATCTTTGCCTTTTTCCATGAAATATTCACCCATAGCGCAACCCGAATAAGGGGCAATATACTGCAAAGGCGCAAGCTCGGAAGCGGTTGCCGCAACGACAATGGTATAATCCATCGCACCTGCCGATGCCAACTGCTCAACTACGCCGGCAACAGTAGAGTTCTTTTGTCCGATTGCCACATAAATGCAAATTACGCCCGAATTTTTTTGATTAATAATTGTATCAAGGGCTATCGCAGTCTTTCCCGTTTGGCGGTCACCTATAATAAGCTCGCGCTGTCCGCGACCAATCGGAATCATTGAGTCAATCGCTTTGATGCCTGTCTGCAAAGGAACATTTACTTTTTCGCGAGTAATAATTCCTGAGGCGATTTTTTCAACAGGGCGGCTTTCCTTAGCGAGAATCGCACCTTTACCGTCAACAGGTTGCCCCAATGAGTTGACAACCCGACCGAGGAGTTCATCTCCCGCAGGCACGGAAACGATATTGCCCGTCCGTTTAACGGTATCGCCTTCCTTAATATTTGCATCGGAGCCGAGCATAACGGCACCAACAAAATCCTGCTCTAAATTAAGTGCCATACAACGAACACCGTTCTCGAATTCAAGCAACTCGCCCAACATACACTTTTCCAATCCGTGAATCCGCACAATTCCGTCACCTATGGTAACAACTGTCCCCGTATCGGTAAGCTTTACCTTAGTTCCGAAATTTTTAATCTGCTCCTTTAGTATGGCGGTAATTTCATCGGGTCGTAAATCCACACTACCCATGCTTTTACCCATGCCCTTTCCGCACAAACGTGCTATAAAAATTCGTTTTCCCATTTAACCGAGAAGTAAGTTTAAAACTCTTGCCCATGCCCTTTCGCGCAAACGTGCTATAAAAATTCGTTTTCCCGTTTAACCGAAAACAATTACGCAATAATATTTGCGATATCGTTTTTGAGTTCAGCCAATCGCGTCTTCACGCTCCCGTCAAGGCGAACGTTGCCGTAGTCAACTACAACACCGCCAATAATCGACTTGTCAATTTTTTCGGTAAGCGACACGCTTTTTCCTGTAATCAGCGACATTTTACCCACAATTTTTTGTCGCAATTCTTCGGTGAGCGGCATTGAGGAGGTGACCACGACCTGCGCAATCGCGAATTTTCCATTATACAATTCGCGAAAAGCCGTGTAAATCTGCGGAAAATGCGCCATACGCCCTTTAACGGTGAGCAGGCGCAGAAAATTACAGACATAATCAGTCACTTTTCCGGAAAAGACCGCTTCAACCAAACCGACTTTTTCGCTTTCGGAGATAGTCGGTGTGTTCAAAAGCTTTACAAAATCCGGAGTGGCAACAATGGCTGTCCTAATATCGTTTAACTGATTCAGAGCAGAGTCAAACACGCTTCTTTCGGAGTCCCCCTCCTCAAGCAACGTAAAAAACGCATCCGCATAAGTCTTAGCAACACTTGCCATAATCAATCACCCGCATTCACCAAAAAACTTTCGATAATCACCGCATTGTCTGCCTCGCTTATTTCCTTTTCGGCAACAGCTCCCGCCGCCATAATCACAATCTCGGTGATTTGGTCTTTAATCTCATTCACAGCACGCTTACGCTCACGCTCAATGTCATCCACAGCTTTTTGGCGGATTTTCACGGCAGCGTCTTTAGCTTCTGTGATGATTTCATCTTCCTGCTCCCGCGCTCTTGCGTTGGCGGCAGTGATGATTTTGGTCGCTTTTGCCTTGGAATCGGCGAGCAACGCTAAATATTCCTTTTCGGCGGCAGCGGCTTTATCTTTTGCCGCACTTGCCGCTTCGAGCTCGGCATTGACCGCTTCCTTGCGCTTTTCAAGTATTGCCTGCACTTTTGAGTGCAAAAACTTCCAATACAGGAACATAAGTACTCCCGTATTAAACAAGGTGAGGAAGATTGTTGAAGGGTCAATGTTGAAAAGCTCAAGATACTTCGGCGATTCCGCTAACAGAACCAATCCATTTAAATTAACATAATTAACCATTTGTGTACAGCCCTTTCAGACGTTTCTTAAAGAATTATCTGTTTGTAAGTGCGTTTGCGAACGGGTGAAGGAACATACAAAGCATAGCGAATACGAACGAGTAAATCCCCGTCGTTTCCGCAATAGCGTCGCCGACAATCATTGTTCTTGTGATTGTGCCGCCCGCTTCAGGCTGCCTTCCGATTGCTTCAACCGCTTTACCTCCGCAAAATCCCTGACCAATCCCCTGTCCGATTCCGGCAATCATAGCGATTCCCGCGCCGATTACTTCTGCACCTAATACAAAAGCTTCACTACTAATACCACCCATTGAACTTACCTCCAAAAAAATTATTTCACCCTATACGGGGAATTCAACTGATTTTCAGTTGCTGCCAATCGCGGTTTGCACCGATTAGCTCAAGCATCATTCGCCGCAATCCGCACCCGCAACGTACACCATTGTAAGCGTACTGAAGATAAATGCGTGTACAACCGCCCCGAAAATATCAAAATAAATCGACAATACCGCAGGAACAACAAGCGCGAAATTGCCCAACGCCCAATAAACAATCGAGCCGATAATCAACCCGCCGAGAATGTTCCCGTAATGGCGGAACGACTGCGAAAGCGGGTTCGCTAATTCGCCGACTATATTCATGGGCAACATGACGGGGATGGGGTCAGTATAACTTTTCAGTCCGCCCCACAGCCGCCCGGTTTTAAATCGATTCCTCTGAACGAGGATAAATGTAATCACGCCCCACGCCAGTATCACCGAAATGTCGGAGGTCGGCGGGCGGAATCCCATAAGTCCCGAAAGACTCAAAAACAAAGAGAAGCAGAATAAAGTTCCTATGTAGGGCGAATATCTGCGGTAGCCCCCCCCCATTGTATCTTTTACAGTCCCCGTAAAAAACGTCACGACCATTTCAGCAAAAGCCTGCCGTTTGCCTTCGGGCTTGACTTTCAGATTCCGCCCCAGTATAAAAAACAATGTCCCTAAAATGAGCATTATAACCCACTGAACCGTCACAGACTCGGTCAGTCTGAGCGTAATGCCGAAAAGTTCAAACTCGGCAACAACTAAAGGGCCGTTGATTTCCAAACTGCTTAAAAATAACGGATTCTTATTGAGCAAATCCATAATCAGTCCCTCGCTCTCTTATTAGTTCAATTTTTAATTTATTTAAAAATTTTGTCGTTTTTGTTGAACACTGCTTTAAAGTAATAGTGAATTTTCGGAAAAAACAGCGGAATCATAGCCGTAATCGCATTAATTGCCCCTAATGTAATCAAAATCCCGAATGCGGCAAACCCGCCTAAATATCGGCAAATAAAGCTGATTTTCGAGTATCTTTTTGCGTAAATTATATCTTTTCGGCGAAGAATTTTCCCAGCTTTTACGCCTAAGTGATAGAAATTCAAGAGCGAAGCGGCATTTCCCGCAACAAGTCCCGTTAAAAATCTCCAGTCAAATGAATCCACAACGCTGTAAACCGCGCAAATAATAAGCGTTATTCCATTTAGTACTATAAAAGTCCACATCATGCTTTTAAGCTCTTCTGTTACAATTTGGACGGCTTCTTCCCGCGGTTTTCTCGGAATTTTATTGGGAAGCTTATTTGATTCTGTAGTTATCATCATAATAATCATAGTCCCGCTTATCTATTTTAAGCTGAGGTGGATTTGAATGCTTGGAATCATCGTACATATCAAGGAGCTTTTTTAAATAAGTCCAAACTCCGGCAACCATTACAAAAAGCCCAAACAAAACAAACAGTATAGCCAACCATTCAGCAAGCTCAAATCTGCGGACTAACCAACTGCCCCCCCCGATAAACAACAACAACGGCGATATTATCAGCCAAACAATATGCCCCGCAATCGCGTAAACCTTAATAGGTGAATTTTTATCCATATTAGACCTCCACGGAAACTAACCACGGGTCTATTTAAAAGAATATACTTTCGAGCCGCCAAATTCCGTCTTCTTTTTTGAGCATACGCATTTGTTTTACAATGTCTTCCGGCTCTCCGCTTTCGTTTTCGACTGTATTTCCGTGCAAAGTCGCGCTTATGATTGCTTCAACCTCGGATATAAAAGTCAAAGATATTTCGACATCACCCCAAATTAAGTCATAGCTTTTAGGGTGATAGCTCTCGTCAACGCCGATTCCTCCGTCTCTGTTTTTATAAACAGGATTGCCTCCGATTGTTTGGGAGGAAAACCCTTTTATTACTTCTGCCGCAGGTTCAATGAAAGTCAAGTCTACAAGCGTGAATATTTCATCGGCGGTTTTGTATTCGATAACATCTTCTCTCAGAGTTCGGTAGCCGTCTTCCGAAGGATTATTAAAGGGTTCGGGTTCAAAGTGTGAGTTTAAGTCATACGCCACGAGGTAAAATAACCTGAACACCTCGTAATTATCGCGGACTAATCGCCCGGCGGCATCGTGCATTTCCTGCTCAAGCTCTTCATCGGGAATAAACTCATAATCTTCGCTGTCATTGTTACGAGCGAATGCGATGTCATCGCCCGTATACTCGCCGTCAGCATCTGACCTAACCGATTCGGCGGAGCGTAACTCGCCGGCATTATCGTCTGAAGCAAGCAAATTAATTGTAAAAATCACTGCAACAATTGCAAGCAACGCCACTGTTGCGGTAATAATTAAAGCGGGTTTATTGCTCATATCTCAATTCCTTCAAGCTTTAGGCAAGCTCAGACAGCGGCAAATTATCCGACAATTCCGCATATCTTTCGCAAAATCTACTTCATTGTTTAATATTATATACTATCAATAATAAAAATGCAAGCCTTTTTTTAAAAATTTTTTAAGTTTTTTAAAAATTTTATATTATTACTTTTTTATTGTATTTTTTTGCTAACCCGGACAACACTAATTAAAAAGTATGGACACAGCTTTTAAATAAGGGGGTGCATTTCATAAACACGGATATAATTTACGCCGAATGGAAATTAAAGCCGATAGCTTCGCTTTACCCGAGAATTAAGCTTATGCGCGGGATACTTAAAAAAAGCGATGAAATAAAGGAAAAGCGGCTTCTCGAAAAGGAAATAGGTATACTCGGCAAATCTTGTAAAGGTTTTCGGATAAATCTTTGCAAAATCGGAGACGGCAATATGCCCGCATTGGGTGCCGCAATTGCGTCCCTTGGCGAAATTACGGAGGATAGTGTAAGGGAGTGTATTTCCTTTATATCGTCTCAAAAAGAGCTTACTTCAATGGATGTTGACAGCTTTTGTTGGCAGGCGAAGTTCGTTGTAATCGACAAAGCGGTTTGCGGCGGGGATTTTGTCGGGGACTACGGCGCGAAACTCGGCGCGCTGACTATGCTTGATACCGAAAAAATATGCCGTGAATTAAATCCGCTTGACAGAGTTTTCGGCGAGGACTTGCTCTATTCGGAGCTGACGGGCGAGACTAAAGCTCTTTACCGCAAGATGAGTTCCGAAATTTCCGAAAAAACCAAAGTGAGCGAAGCGCGGTTGTCGCGCAAATACGTTGACATCGCTCAAAAATCAAAAAAGCATATAGGCGGGATTATCATCAAGGAATACCGCGAGCATTTCAAGCTTATGAGTCCTTCCCGCTATATTGCAGCACTTTTTGCCGTTTCCGTGTTTTTGAGCTGCATTGTCGGATTTTTTACAAATTATTACTTGATTCCTCTTATGTTTTTTCCTATATTTGCCATTGTAAAGCCTGTGTTTGACTTAGCTGTGTCAAAATCAATACGCCCGCAAATCCCGCTGCCCCAAATCGAGTTAAAAGGGGAGATTCCCGCAGAGGCGCGGACGCTTTGTGTAATATCGACGTTGCTGAGTTCTCCCGACGATGTAAAACAGGTCGTCAAAAGGTTAGACTCGGCGCGGCTCAAAAACACATCGGGCAACCTTTTCTTTTGCGCATTGTGCGACTTTAAGGCAAACAAGTCTAACGAAGTCGCCCCGGAAGACGAGGAAATTATCCGCGCGGTAAGTGAAGAATTCGGAAAAAGCGGTTACACGGCGTTAATCCGAAAGCGCGAATATTCCAAGACTCAAAAGTGTTTTCAAGGCAGGGAACGCAAACGCGGCGCAATAGAATCGCTGATGAAACTGCTACGTTCCTCCGATTACCCGGCGGCGGCGGGGGATTTCGCGGAAATAATCGGTTCAATGTCAACTCTTGTCGATATACAATATGTATGCGCGCTTGATTATGACACTGTTCCGCTTATGGACAGCATATCCGAGCTTGCAGGGATTGCCTTGCACCCTTGTCACAAAAGCATCGGGATAATCGCGCCGCGCATTACAACAACGCTTGCCTCCTCCCTCAAAACGGGATTTTCTCGTGCAATGGCGGGGAATGGAGGGTGTGCAGGTGCATCAAGCTATGACAGTTTCTCGGGTGAATTTTATCAAGACTGTTTCGGCGAGGGTATTTTTACAGGCAAAGGCTTGATTAACGTCGATATTTTCATCAAATCCTGTTTTAATCCCGATTCGGGGAGCGAAAAAAAGGGGGAGCGATTCAGGAGCGAAACGGTACTTTCCCACGATATTCTTGAGGGGGGGTTCTGCGGAGTCAGGTATGCGGGTGACGTTGAATTTTCCGACTCGTTCCCCGAAACTTCCAACGCTTATTTTAAAAGACAGCATCGATGGCTTCGCGGGGATTTGCAGAATTTTCGATATATGTTTGACAAAAGGTTCACAAGGCTTACCCGTTTTAAGCTGTTTGACAATGTAAGACGGGCGGTAACTCCGCTTTTTATATTCCTTTGCTTTTTTGTGTTTGCAATCCCTAACGCGCGAAACTCTCTTATTGTTGCATTAATCGCGCTTGCCGCAGTTATAATGCCGTTTTTGACAGGTTTTTTACCGAGTGTAATCCGCGGAAGAAAGTTTTCCAATTATCGCAGATTTTATTCGCCGATTATATCTCAGACGAAACAGCTTTTGCTTCAGTGCTTGATGGAACTGCTTTTGTTGCCCAAAAGCGCACTCATCTCCCTTGATGCGATTTGCAGAACGGTTTGGCGTATGATGGTGACAAGGCGGCGGCTTCTTGACTGGACAACTGCGGCAGCATTTGACGGGATAGCGAGAAAAAAGGGCGGGGTTTTCACAATTTCCCATATGCTCGGCGCAGCAGTCGTTTCGGCGGCACTTTTAGTATTAGCGGTGACTGTGGGTGAAATCTTTGCCGGGAGCTTGTTTGCTGTAATCATGTCGGTATTTTTCCTGTCCGCTCTACCCGTAATTTTATTTTGCGACAAAACCGAGGGGGAATCAAAACTAAGGCTTACCTCGGCAATGAAGCGCGATTTGGTAAACAATGCGGCCCAAATCTGGCAGTTTTATGAAGATTATACCACACAAGAGCATAATTTCCTCCCCCCCGATAATGTCCAGTATTCCCCCGTTTACCGCGTGACGGCGAGGACATCGCCGACTAATATAGGAATGTACTTGCTCTCCTGCGCGGCGGCGAGAGTGTTCGGTTTTATTGACAAGGACGGCTTGGAAGAACGCGCCCGGCGGACAATTACTACTATTGAAAAGCTTGATAAATGGAACGGCAACCTCTGCAACTGGTATACAACCGATAAATTAGAGGTTGTGAGTCCTTTTGTATCGTCGGTGGACTCCGGTAATTACGTTTGCTGTCTTGTCGCGCTGAACGAGGCATTAAAGTTTGATAAATGTGACAGTGAGCTCATTGAACGAATTGACAGGCAAATTAACGCGACGGATTTGCGACCGTTTTACAACGAAGCGCGTAACCTTTTCAGCATTGGTTACGACTTACAAGAAAAAAAACTGTCACATCATCACTACGACCTGTTAATGTCGGAGGCGCGGCTGTTAAGCTATTACGCCATTGCATCGGGGCAAGCCGACAAAAGGCACTGGCGCTGCTTGGGGCGGGTAATGGGCAAAAAGGGCAAGTACGCCGCCCCTGTAGCATGGACGGGAACCATGTTTGAGTATTATATGCCGGAATTGGTATTAAGCTCAAAGGAGGGGAGCATGGAATATGAAGCATTGAAGTTCTGTCTGCGTTGTCAGGAGCAGGAGGCAAAGTCGCGTGATTTACCGTTCGGCGTTTCCGAAAGCGGATTTTACGCCTTTGACCGTAGCCTGAATTATCAGTACAAGGCACACGGGGTTCAGGACATCGGGCTTAAAGCGGGATTAAACCGCGAGTATGTAGTCTCGCCCTACTCATCGTTTATCGCTTTATCGTATGACCCGCTGAGTTGTTATAACAATTTGGCAAAATTGGAAAAGTTGGGGCTTTGTCATGAGCGTTACGGCTTTTATGAAGCCGCCGACTTTACAAAACACCGTGTCGGCTCGGGGTATGCGGTAGTCAAGAGCCACATGGCACACCACATGGGAATGAGCATTTGCGCGATAGCCAATACCCTGTATGACGGTATTATGCAAAAACTGTTTGTGGCAAATGAGAGAATGAAAAGGGCAGAAGAACTCATGGAAGAAAAAATTATTGCGGGCGAAGCGGTGTTAGGTCCGCCCGGGCGTTTGGAAGAAAAAGAAATGCGGATGAATGCCGATATTTTGACGAAATTTTCCGCTGCGAATCCCCGCCTTAACGTGTTATCAAACGGACGCGTGACTGTCATAACCACTGACATTGGAGTGTCACAAACACTGTTCGAGAGTGCGGGGCGGACGGGAATAGCGGCATTAGTCCCCACCTTTGATATGTATCGACCGCGAGGTTGTCTTTACGCATTTGTCGAAAATGACAACGTATACCCTTTTTATAATCACCCATCGCTCAATGCAAGCAAGGATGCGGAACAATGCGTAGTGTTTACCCAAAATACAACCGAGTATGTGTGCAATACAAGAACGCTCAAAATCCGCCAGGATGTTTTTGTGGACGAGACTAAGCCGGTTGAAATAAGAAGTTTTTCGGTTCAAAATAAGTCGAGCGTTAAGCGTAACCTCACACTGGCGACGTATTTAGAACCTGCATTGGCGCATCCGCGCGACATTTTTGCACACCCAGCGTTTATGGATTTGTTTGTTAAGCTGTCCTACGACGAATCCGAAAAGCTTATTATCGCTTCAAGGAAAGAGCGGGATTCCAACAACGAAACGGTTATGGCAATCGGGTTTATTCACCCTGAGGACTTTACCATCTCATTTAACAGAGAAGAAGTAATCGAACGAAACGGCGGCATATTCTCCTGCCTCAAAAAAGCGCGCGACCGCTCTAACTCTACAATTGACGTTCCCGCACCCTGCATTTTTATAAAGACTGATTTTGTGCTTGATGCTCACGGTAGGAAAAATTCCTGCTTATTCACCTGCTACGGCGACACAGTACAGGAAGTCACGACTTTGGCAAAAGAAATGCGCCGTAATTACGAACGCGCTAAATTAGAGCCGTCGGAAGAAATAATATCGCCGCTTGTCGCGAACACCATTTACGGAAGAATCACAAGGCGGGTTCTCGGGAATATAATATACTCGCCGCAGATTAACAGAGCGGCAGTCGCATCGAATAATCTCGGTGTGCAGGCTTTGTGGAAATACGGGATTTCGGGTGACTTTCCTATTGTTCTTTATGAACCGCACAGAATACTCGATGCGGTAGATTCGGTAATCGAGATGAAAAAAGCCCTGTCACTGTGCCAAGTAGAGTTTGACTTGGTAATGCTTTATGAA
>Ga0099364_10009030_pt1 | contig 12358 bp, 11 predicted proteins | sample TergutTh196P3_FD_73070 | JGI IMG/M metagenome (GOLD analysis project Ga0099364, IMG submission 73070) | Microcerotermes parvus P3 segment gut microbial communities from Pointe-Noire, Republic of the Congo - Th196 P3 | ecosystem: Host-associated > Arthropoda: Insects > Digestive system > Gut ... | reverse complement strand
AAAACTGCTGAGAAAAACTGCTGAGAAAAACTGCTGAGAAAAACTGCTGAGAAAAACTGCTGAGAAAAACTGCTGAGAAAAACTGCTGAGAAAAACTGCTGAGAAAAACTGCTGAGAAAAACTGCTGTTTTCGCTGTTTTGTGAATTTATAACTCATGATTCAATCAGCGGTTATAAAGTACGAAATTCAAAAAACGGACTTTTTACACAGTCTGAATGATGGATAATAATTAAAAAAATGGAGAACAAAGTGGACAAAGAAAAAATAGTTAGTATCGTCCGAAAAGTTGAACCTTTTGGTTATGCGTTAGTTGGAATAGTTATTTTCAGCTATGGAACTTCTTATTTTCAAGAGCGATTGCTCTATAATGTTCCTCGCATTTTAATTCCCGTATTCAATATTTTTGGAAATATCGGTTTGGCAATCGGCATGCTCATTCTTGGCGGCGGATTCATTTATTGGGGCTTTACCAAATGGAAAGCCGCTGCGGAGAAAAAGAATTTGTATTGGATTTTTGCCATCATTGCACTTGTAATTGGCGTTGCTTTGACAAATATCAACTTCAATCCAAACAAATCTGCCGAAATTATGGAAGAAATGGGTAAAGAACGTAAAGCCCAAATGGAAGCGCTTCGTAATTCCGGAGACTTGGGTTTCAGCAACCCTCATGTTGACGCATACATTGCAGAGTTCAACGCGCTTTACAAGCGCTTTGAGAACATAAAAAATAGAGATGAAAAAACCATAAATGCGCATGACGATGAATTGATGGCGTGGCGGGCAAAATCAGCGGATATTATGAAAAAAATAAGTGACAAAGAAAAAGGAGAATTAGCTCGTTATATGGGGAAATTATCTTTGCAGTGGTATGATTTAAAAATGAAATATTCAGGAAAATAAAATAAGGCAGTGTAGAGAGGCAATGCCTTGCGTCTCTACACTGTATGTATAGCCGCATATGTCAGTTTCCCCTGCACGCGTTCCGATTTCATCAATTGTACCGAACGAACGGTTTCACCAAACGGTTCAACCTGACTCGGCTGAACCTCAGTCAATACTTTCCGCGCAAGCGTGATATGCGGACTGTATTTCCTGCTTTCTAATCGGAATCCGGCAGATGTAAGATTTTTTGTTAGATTCCGCTGCAATGTAAGCAGCGCATCGTTTTCTGCAATCCCTGCCCACCAGGTATCCCCGCCATCCCGCCGAAAACGGCCAAGACGGTCGATGCGTATATTCATTTCCTCAATCTTCAGCGAATCTGCCGCAGCTTTCGCAGCGGATAACTGCTTTGCATCACATTCGCCGAGAAAGACAAGTGTCAGGTGTATATTTTCGGTTGCAGAAAAGTTTCCGCGAACAGACTTTGCCCGCAATTCATCCCGCAGAGCGGCAAGTTGGGATTGGGTTTCTTCCGAAAAGTTTATGGCAAAAAAGAGTCTCATTTTATGTTACATCCCATAGTTTGTAATGGATTGCTTCGGGATTACATCCCTCGCAAAGACGTAAAAAAATACCATCGGTTGATAAATGGAGATACCCCCCGCGTACCTCAAACTTTACAATGACGTAAAAAAACACCATCGGTTGATATCCATATGCCACAAAAATCCAGGCTCTGAGCCCTTCATGCTCGGCAAAGACAAAAAAAGCTGCCCCTAAGCAATGGGCAGCTTTTTTTAACAAGCTCCATGAGATAAATCAACGTAATAACTGAAGTACGGTAATGACCTTTTGGTTCGCTTGAGCCAGCATCGCGGTACCACTCTGAACCAGAATTTGATCTTTAGTATAGTTTACAGTTATTTCAGCCATGTCTGCATCTCTTATACGGCTTTCAGCAGCCTGAGTATTCTCATAGGCGTTCATAAGACCCTTGGCCGTATGCTCAAGACGGTTATAATACGCGCCGAGATCCGCTCTCTGTTTGGCAATAATCTGAAGAGCATGATCCATAATTCCTATATTGCGGTTAGCAAATTCCGGAGTTGACAAGCTCACTGGAATTCCAACTACGCTCTTGAGATCAAGAGCCTGCGCGGTCATAGTCTGAATATATACCCTTGTTCTTTGGTGCATATTCGGGCCTATGTGAAGCCACATAGAGGAAGTTCTGCTTTGGCGGGCAAAATCGCCTTGCAACAAAGTCATTTTGTTGAACTCAGCCTGAGAAGCTATACGGTCAACCTCGTCAACAAGAGCCGAAACCTCAACCTGCATAAGTTGGCGGTCTTCTTGAGTATAGATACCGTTTGAAGCCTGAACTGAAAGTACTCTTATGCGTTGGATAATGTCGCCAAGGGTCTGCAGGTAACCCTCAGTCGTCTGGACAAAAGACATCCCGTCCTCCGCATTTCTTTCGGCCTGCCTTAAACCGTTTATCTGAGTTCTCATTTTTTCAGACACGGCCAGACCAGAGGCGTCGTCGCCTGCTCTGTTGATGCGCATACCGGAAGAAAGTTGTTCCGTTGATTTATCCACATCCCAGTGTTTAAATTTGAGCACCCTCTGTGAATTAATCGCGGCCAAATTGTGGTTGATAATCATTATCTTCCTCCATGAAAATATGATGGAAAGCCTCCCTGCTCTCCCAGAGGTATATCTCCTCATATTTAGATTCGGATAGGATATATCTTAATATTATCGCCAAAAACGGCTGTTTCGGGTGATTATTGGCGATTATACCAAAATATAGCAGATTATCATATAAATGTATCCCTATAGCGCTTTTTTTTGTATTTTTTCCCTCATAGATAATTTCGGAATATGGCAAAATAGCATTAGCTTTTTTTAAAAAAAATTGTTCCATTCCGGTTGACTAAACATCAAAAGATTCTTGACCCCCTGCCGGTCATCATCATATACTACATTTTATAAAATGCAGCAGATTGTGGAGTCCGTTTACAAATATGCGATACTTGATTTTTATACTTGCGTTTACAATCTCCGCAATCGTCGGGAATGTTGCCTCGCATTGGGCATTTGAAAATTTTTCTCAACGCATAAAAAAAGACGCTCCGTTTAATCACCGCAAACATACCGCTCTGCTCAAATGCAATGACTGCCACAAATATCTAAGCGACGGAACTTTCACCGGAATCCCAACTGCTGACAACTGCCTGAAATGCCATAGCGAGTTTGCTTCAAAAAATGTATTTGCCAATTCAAATAAGCCTTGGGCATCTTATGCTAAACAAAAAACAGATGTCTATTTCAGCCACAATATCCCAGTGAACGCTAAGTTTGCCGACGGCAGGCCTAAAACCAATTGTTTATTCTGCCACGGCAATAAGGCAAATTCGTGGGATACTTCTATGGTTATGGAAAAACTTTCGATGAAGCAATGCATTAGTTGCCACAAGACATTAAATCTCAGCAGGAAATGCATAGTTTGTCACTGAGGCGCTGCGGGAAAAATATGGAAAAAATAAACAGAAAAGATTTTCTTAAAATATCGGCCTGCTGCGCAACCGGCCTTGTCACCGGAATACTCTTCTCCGGAACGCCGTTTCGTCTCCTAAAGGAACTCGATCAACACGAAGAATACGCGCCGACAATATTTAACTTCATTGAATCAAACTGCCTAGCCTGCGACGAAAAATGCAATATTACCGTTAAGATGTCCGGCGACTGCGCCATAAAAATCGAGTCAACCAATCCTATCTGCCACATAGGACGTTCTGCTCCTCAGCTTTTCTATCATCCTGAAAGAATACACTCCCCCATGAAACTGTCTGCCGAAAAAGGTTCCGGGAAATTTTCTCCCATATCGTGGGATGAGGCTATATCTGCCGTATCTGCTAAAATGAACGCTTTGATATCCGATAAAAAGGCAGATTCAATCGCCGCCATAAATTCTCCCCATAGTTTTTCCGCCGAGCTTCTTGAAAGGCTGCTCGCCTCTGCCGGAAGCCCGCATTATTACAGCGAAGGCTGCGGCGAGGCAGGCGCACTAAACGGAATAATGGGTTACAACTTTGACATGGCCGACTGCATTATAAGTTTCGGCGCTCCTCTCTTTGACGCCCCAAAGGAGCCGGCTTTGAACAGGCTTCTCAAAAACAAAACACGCAGCCCAAAAATAATCTATATAGGAGCAAACTGCAACAGAACAGCCTCTATAGCCGATGAATGGATTCCCGTAAAACCGGGAACCGAATGCGTCTTTGCAATGGCAATGGCTGATTATATATCCAAAAAATACCGTAAAATTCCAAACGCACCGAACGCGCCCAGGTGGCTCTCTTATGCTTCGCAATTGAACATCAACTCTGCTGCAATAATCACAGAGGCGAGCGAGGAAAAAATAGCGGCAGCCGCCGAGGCTCTTTACCTTGCAAAAAACCCGCTAGCCGTAACCTGGAACAGGGCATCATCCATAGACTTGATGGCGGTTTACTGCCTTAACTCAATGCTTCAAAGCCGGGCGTTTCATATACTTGCGGGCAAGATGAGCGGCAGCAAAAATTTCTCCGGCCTTGACAGCTTTATTAAAGACGCCTCTTTCGAGATGCTCTTCATAAACGAAGCCAATCCTGTCTACTCAAGCGTCTTTGGAAAAGAACTCTCGCAAAAGGCCACCGACGCATTTACCGTCGCCATAACCTCGTTTATAAACGACAGCGCACTGTACGCAGACTACATATTGCCGCCATTAAGCGGTATGGAACAGCTTATAAGCGGCGGCCGGCCGGTAGTAACTCCCCTTGGCAACGCCATGCACAGTTCTCAAATTATTCTTTCAATCGCAAAAAATATTCCATCGATTGTTTTACCATATAAAGATTATAATGAGTACATCAACAGTAAGACGCGGGCAGCGCCATCCCCTCCGGCGAGACGCTTATCTTTCAATATGACTTACCTTCAAACACAAATTGACGCTTTAAAAAACGTTGACTTGGACCCGGAATACCCTTTGAGCCTTGCAGTCATGCCATTTGGCCTTGCCGCCGGAGACAACTTAAAACTGCCGTACGTTTCAAAGGCAATCAATAAAAACATCTTTGAAAACGAAATGATGAAGGTTCACATAAACAGCATCACGGCTGAAAAGTACTCTCTCTCGGAAGGTTCAAAATTAAACCTTATGTCAAAAAGAGGGAGCGCCGGCCCATTTGCCGTTCATATCACAAATACGATAGCGCCCGGTGTAATAGCCGCACCCGATGGATTCGGCCACATGGGCAACACAAAGTATGCCCATGAAAAAGGAATAAACTTGAAAAATATTATGAGCGCCGATATTGACCCTCTCACCGGAGAGGCCTGCGCTCAATTAACTCCGGTAAAAATTATCAGGTAAAATTATATAATGCAAATATGGAAAGGCATAACTTGAATATGAAAAAACGCTGGGGTATGGCAATAAATCTCGACAAATGTACCGGCTGCGGCCAGTGCTCTATATCGTGCGCTCAGGAAAATAACCTGCCGATTTCGCGCAACGAATTAGACATGGCGCGGCGCGTCAATTTTCTTGAACTTGTGCATATAACAAACGAGGCGCCCTACCCGGAAGCAAGAACAGCCTTTGTTCCCAAAATGTGCCTGCATTGCAGCGCCGCGCCATGCGCCTCAGCCTGCCCGGTGCGCGCCATTGATATAAGCGATGACGGAATTGTGGGACATGTACGCGAACGCTGCACGGGCTGCCGCTACTGCATGGCCGCTTGTCCGTACGGTGCGATCAGCTTTAACTGGGAAAAACCCAAATATGACGGCACATTTAAAAACTTGCTTAATCCCCAAGCCGGCCTGCCTTCCAAAGGAACTATTGCAAAATGTTCTTTTTGTTACCACATATGGAGGCGCGAAAGACAGTTGGCCGTTGCCGCAGGAAACGCCGATATCAACAACGTCACATATACGCCGGCATGCGTCAGCGCCTGCCCGACCGGAGTTTTCGTTTTCGGCGACCTTAACGACCCTGATTCAGAGCTTTCACGCCTTGTTAAAGATGAACGCGCTTTTAATCTCGCAGACAAGTCTGAGACAGAACCGAATGTGTGGTATCTAAGCGCGGCTGAGTGGATAAGAGATATAATGAAATTTCAGAGAAAATAACCTTGAACAGAAAAAAGATAAAAATTTTTTTATGGATCGCCTCTCTCGCCTGTATAGGCGTTCAACCTTTCTTTGCATTAGAAGGGCTTGATAATGTCTTCCCCTGGGGGGCATACTTCATAGCCGCACAATCTTTTGCCATTATCGGAGGCGGCGCATTTATTATGGCTTTCTTGTTTTATATTTTCAGAGTTGACAGCCTTAAAACTTTGATTCCATCATGCCTGCTTGTAAGCCTGCTTTCGAACGTTTTTGTATTGCTTTTTATGATATTAAATACCGGTCAACCGCTAAGGCTATGCAATATGCTTATAACCCCTGCATGGGGGCGCAACATAATGCCTGCTTCAATGTTTACGACCGCTTTTTTCAGCATGTTAATTTGCTTTATTCTTTTATGTATTCAACTCGCACCTGTAATGCTCACGCACAGAGCCTTCGCGAAAAACGACAATGCGCGTATTGCCGCAAATTTTATGAAAAAACTGATATGGATCCCCGCCGCTGCGTTTTTCTTTTTTGCAGTAATTGCCCACGGCTCATTCGGCGGCGGAATATGGGAAAGTCTTCACACAAGAGCTTTCTGGCACAGAGAATATTACAGCTTGTTTATTACCGCAATAGCGGCGGCGGCAGGCGGCGGAGTTATGTTCATTTTATGTATAGCATCGTTCCACGCCGAAAAATACCCTGCTTCGGCAATCGCTTCAATACGGACTATAGCTAAGCGCATCTTTATAATATACTGCATCATACGCCTGACCGATTTATCGCTCTTGACAATAGGCCTTTTGGACGAGCGCGGACTTTGGGGCATATGGGGCGGTTACTTTGGATTATGGGCGCTCATTTTGGAGTTTTGCCTTGCGGCAGCCTCGCTTTGCCTCTTGTCAGGAAAAACGCCTTTTTTCATCCGCGCCGGGGCTCTTTGCGGGGTGTCTGCCGTCATTACCGCAAGAGTATCCACAATGCTGCAAGGTTTCTCAATACCTGAATTTCCATGGGATGGTTTTGCCTTCTATCTGCCGGCGCCTGCCGAAATTGCGGCAATACCCGCAGCCATAGTTTTAATGATACTTGCTTATGGTTGGATTGCCGGACGTTTTAAAATATTTCCCGATGCTTGAACAAAGGGACATAAATTTATACTTGACAGAATAGAAAAAATAAGGTAAAAATGCACCCAGCTTAAAGGGCAGAAAGAAGGGGAAAATATCCAAAATGTATGAAAAAGACTTAGCTAAACAACTAGGGTTTTCTCCAAAAGAAAAAGCAGTTGGCATATATAATAAAGTATATGCTGACGGGTATGCCGTTGAGATTGATTTTAACAATAAAACAATAAATTACGGAAAAGATATAAAATCCGACAGCAAAACAACCCAAAATTTTTCACAAGCTGAAAATTTTGTAATTTTAGAATGCGTTAATCGCTTATTAGAAAAAGGCTATAAACCTGAAAATATTGTTTTAGAAAAAACTTGGAGCGCTGGACACGGTACTTCAAAGCGGTTGGATATTTGCGTAAATCGTGAAGATGGTTCTGAATATCTGTTTATTGAATGCAAAACTTGCGGTAAAGAGTTTGACAAAGAGTTTACCCGAATGAGAAAGGACGGTGGACAGCTTTTTACTTATTTCAAATTTAGCAATAAACCCGACATTATTATGCTGTACGCTTCCGAATTGAGAAGCAGTGGAATTATTTACCGTAATGAAATTGTAAAAATTGAAGAAAATTACCGTACAGGCGATTTAAGAGATTTTTATGAAAAATGGAATAAGATTACAAAAGATAATGGGGTTTTTGAATCGTGGGTAAAACCTTATAACTTTGAAAGCAAGGCATTGGCAATCAATGAACTTGAAGACATAAAACCCGAAGACAGCAGTTTTGTATTTAACCGTTTTCTGGAAATTTTACGCCACAATGTGGTATCTGATAAACCCAATGCTTTTAATAAAATTTTCACACTTTTCCTGTGTAAAATTTACGATGAAAAAGAAAATGAAGGAACAGACAATGAATTGGGTTTCCAGTGGAAGGAAGGCGTTGATGATGATGTTTCTTTTCAATTGCGCTTAACAGATTTATACAAAAAGGGAATGAATGAATTTCTTGAAAAGAAAATAACCGATATTTCAGAAGACGAATTTGACAAAAAATATCAACCATTGTTTTCAGGGAACGATACTTTATCAAAAGAATTAAAGTCCGAAATCAACCGCCTGCGGCTCGAAAAAAACAACGAATTTGCCATAAAAGAAGTCTATGATAGAAAATCTTTTGAAGAAAATGCCAAAGTAGTTAAAGAAATTGTGGAACTGCTTCAAAATTACAAAATCAGATATACACAAAAACAGCAATATCTTTCAGACTTTTTTGAGTTACTTTTAACAACAGGTTTAAAACAGGAATCCGGACAGTTTTTTACGCCGGTGCCAATAGCGCAATTTATTATGAAAAGCCTGCCGATAGACAGTTTTGTTAAGGCTAAGTTGCAAGAGGGTAAAAGAGATGAGTTATTGCCGTATATTATTGATTATGCAGCGGGCAGCGGTCATTTTATTACCGAGAGCATGCACGAAATACAGAAGCTGTTAAGTACAATTGAAACAAAAAATTTGAAAGCCGATGCCCGTAGTTTTATAGATATTTGGCGAATTAGACCTTATGATTGGGCTTTGCAATATATTTATGGCATTGAAAAAGATTATCGCTTGGTTAAAGTTGGCAAAGTGGGCTGCTATTTGCATGGCGACGGTCTGGCAAATGTAGTGCATAGTGATGGTTTAGCAAGTTTTAAACATTTAGAGTACAAGGGAAAACTAAAAATACATGACGGCAATTTCCCCAAAGAAAACAAGCAATTTGAAGTTGTCGTTTCAAATCCGCCTTATTCGGTTTCTTCATTCAAAAATGCCGCGAGAAATTATTACACTAAGAATGATTTTGAACTTTACGACAGCTTAACCGACAACAGTTCAGAGATCGAATGTTTATTTGTAGAACGTACAAAACAACTTTTGAAAGACGGCGGCGTGGCCGGCGTTATTTTACCGAGTTCCATTCTGAGCAATGAGGGTATTTATACAAAAGCCCGCGAAATTATTTTACAAAATTTTGAAATTATTGCTATTGCAGAGTTGGGAAGCAATACATTTATGGCAACAGGCACAAATACCGTTGTGCTATTTTTGAGGAGAAGAAACAATTACGACAGTATTAATTTGCAGGAATCCGTCGAGCGTTTTTTTAGCGATTGGCAAGATGTAACATTGAATGGAATAGAAAAACCTTTCAGTAAATATGTTGAATATGTTTGGAATGGACTTTCATGGGAAGACTATTTGAGTTTATTAAAAAATGAGCCATATGATTTTATTGAAAAAGAGAGTGAATTATATAAAGAGTATCGAAAGAAATTGAAAGCTAAAACAGAAAAAGAATTTTGGAATACGCTGATAGAAATCGAAAAAGAAAAATTACTTTATTTTATTTTGGCATATCCGCAAAAGGATGTCGTGTTGGTTAAAACAGGCGAAAAAGACGCTGAAAAACGCTTTTTAGGATATGAGTTCTCATATAGGCGGGGCAGCGAGGGTATACACCCCATGCAGCGGGGAAGAACCATTAGCGAATGCACAAAACTTTTCGATGAAGAACGATTTGATAACGAAGAAAAGGCAAGCACATATATTTACAAAGCATTTTTTGGCGATTGTGATTTTCCTATTCACGAAAGTTTGAAAGAAAATATTTCTCGTGTTAGTTTGGTAGATATGTTGACTTTTGACCGTACAACTTTTGCAAAAAGCATTTCTACGACGATTAAAAAAAAAGTAAAAATTGAAAGTAAGTGGGATATTGTAAGAATTGGGCAAGTTGCTGCAACTCAATACGGTTTTACAGATAAAGCAAGCGATAACGGAAGTGTTAGGTATTTGCGAATAACAGATTTAAACAATGACGGAAGCATAAATATAGACGATGAGAAAAAATTTATCAACCCAAGCGAAAAAATACAACAGGATTTTTTATTGAAAAATAATGATATTGTAATTGCACGGAGCGGAAGCGTCGGTAAATCTGCTATTTTCAAAAAAAACAAATATGAAGATATGATTTTTGCTTCTTATCTTATTCGTTTACAAGCAGACGAAAATAAAATTTTGCCGGATTATCTTTTTTATTTCACAAAAACCCAAATGTATTGGAATCAGGTTGAAGTAAATAGCATTGCAGTAACTCAACCTAATTTGAATGCAGAAAAAATAAAGGAATTTGAAATTCCACTTCCACCAAAAGAAATACAGCAAAAAATTGTTGCGGAAATTGAGGTTTTAGAAAAAAAAGAAAGCAAAGCGAAAGAGAATATTGACAAAGGAAAAGAACAAATAGAAAATATTTGTTTGCAATTACACGCTAACAGCAACAAGGAAAAGTTAGGTCGGCTTGCAGTAATAAATCCTTCAAAAACAGAAATTGCCAATTTAGATGGAAACACATTGATTTCTTTCGTTGAAATGTCTTCTGTCAGTAATGACGGATACATTGCAAAAAGTATTGATGCTCCTTATTCAAAAATAAAAAAGGGTAGTTACACTTATTTTCGTGAGGACGATATAATTATTGCGAAAATTACGCCTTGTATGGAAAATGGTAAATGTGCATTGGCGACTAATCTTACAAATAGTTTAGCATTAGGAAGTTCAGAATTTCATGTATTTAGAGCAAATAGTGAAAAAATTAATGAAAAATATTTATTTATTTTGCTTAATAGGAAATCAGTAAGAATAGAAGCAGAAAAAAATATGACTGGAGCGAGCGGTCATCGCCGTGTTCCTATTGCTTTTTATGAAAATTTGGAAATACCGTTAATACCCCTTCCCGAACAGCAAAAAATCGTTTCTGAAATTGAAAAAATCGAAGCTCAGATGCAAGATATGCAAAAGGAATTAGAGCGGTTATCAGAGCAAAAAAAATTAGTATTAGAGAAATATCTGTGAACCGTTGTGTGCCTTGTACTCCAAAGGCAACCTGCACCGAAGGGTAACCGCAAAAAAAAACAGACTATTTGGCAAACGGAATCATTTGTTTCAGAGTTTCGTAAAAAAATACGCCGATATGCTTGCCAAAGTAAAAATACGCCAGAAAGATAATCCATGAAGCAACTGTAAGGATGCACATAAAACGAAGCAGTTTTTCGGAGCCTATATCATCGGACTTGAAAAATATCATAAAAAGCGCCAATGGCCACAGGAAAAATAAATTAACAAACACAAGAGTCATGAATTCCTTGAAAAAATCCAATACAAAAATATACCAGTCGCTGCGCAAATGCTCTATTCCTTTTGTAATGCCTTCAAAGAAAAACCAACAATAAAACAGGAGCATCAATGTGGCCGCAATTTTCCAAAACAAGTCAATATTTGAGCGAAACCACGTCAAAATGAGACCAATCGCCCAGAAACACATTAAAAAAAACACGGATTTTATAATTAATTCGTTCATTAGTTATATTCTTATAATATTAATCGTATTTTTCGTCAAATTTGTGTAATACTTATTATTTTTATGCAAATATAATATTTTCATTGTGCATACACGCAGAATTTTCATAATTGCTGCACAGTAAAATTTTTGCCCAGAGGCCGTCTCAACATGAATATGCCGCGAATAATAATATGCCTGTGCTTCGTCCTGACATCATGCGCCGGATTTGATATATATGATATAGTCGTAACAGCGCCGGAAAATGTCCCCATGCAAGCCGATGCTATAAGAAATGCGCTTCTGACGGAATTTTCACTAAAAAACAATTCGGGTAAAAGACTTGAAATAACGGTATATGACTGTTCGTTAGGCAAAGAAAGGATGATTTACAACAGCGACGATACAATCACGGTAAAAACAGAAAGCGCTTACATGAGGCTGCTGTGCGCCGTAAAAAAAGAAAACCGTCTCATAAAAGCCGTCTTTATCGAAGTGAGCGGCGACTCCCTTGACGACATGGCAGCCGATTTGGTACGCGAGGTAAAACAAGGCTTACGTTGATTTTGCCAGCGCCGCCGCAAGTTTTATGGCTTCTACCATGCTGCCGTGTTTGGCTATTCCTTTGCCGGCTATATCAAGGGCTGTTCCGTGGTCAACCGATGTGCGTACCAATGAAAGGCCCAAAGTAACGTTGACTCCCTCCTCAAATGCAAGCATCTTAAATGGAATAAGCCCTTGGTCATGGTAATGTGCAATAACCAAATTATATGTCTGCCATTTTTCCGGCAAAAAAA
>Ga0099364_10011065_pt1 | contig 12360 bp, 11 predicted proteins | sample TergutTh196P3_FD_73070 | JGI IMG/M metagenome (GOLD analysis project Ga0099364, IMG submission 73070) | Microcerotermes parvus P3 segment gut microbial communities from Pointe-Noire, Republic of the Congo - Th196 P3 | ecosystem: Host-associated > Arthropoda: Insects > Digestive system > Gut ... | reverse complement strand
TCATGTTAGCTTTTCAAGTTCAACAGGTTAAGGCGTTTTTTCATCGTACCTTTGTAGGCCCGATCATCAATCGCCCGCGTCTCTGCGTGACATTATGTATCGGGCGATTAATAATCGCCCCTACACGAGAATCGTTAACCTGGTGGCATTTATTAGCTTTTTCTTTATTTTCTTGGGGATTCTTATTGCTAGGAGGTAGGGGGCGTATTTTATTATGAATTTTGCTTTTTTGTAAAGGCTTCCGCTTTTTTTTGCTGAGATTCGGTTGTATAGGAACAGTATTCCGTATCTTTTTTTTAGCGGCAGCTTTGCTGCAATTTCCAGGATTTCCTTTTCGTAGAGCAGGTGTATGTCGCTTAGCAATATGTCTGTCAGCGCGCTTTTTGCGGTGCTAAGCCCCCCGAGCGTGTATACGGCCGCCACTGTTTGAATAAACTTGATTTTCTCGCCGTTTTTGATTAGTTTTATCCATGTGGGCCAGTCTTCCATTAGTTTGTAGGATTCGTCAAATAATCCGTATTTTTCAAATATTTCTTTTCTAAAAATGCTGCCTGTTGTGTTTATAAAGCATTCTTCAAGCAGCAGTTCCAAGAGTTCCCCGGGGCTGTAGTCATTGTATTTTAGTATGCCGTTCATTGCTGTGTTGACTGCGGTTATGCTGTTTGGGATCTGCATTTCTGCTGAAACAAGGGTTTGCGCTATTAATGCCGATGCTTCCGATTTCATTAGTTCGCTGACTAATATTGCCAAGCTGTCGGGGTTATAAAATGAATCCCCGGGGGATAGGAACTTTATGAGTTCGCCTTGTGCGTGTTTTAGCGCTTTGTTTGCGTGTTTTACAGTGCCTATGTTGCGCTCGTTTTTGAGGTAGTCGACTTTTATTATGTTGGCGCGCTTTTTATCGTTGATAGCTTTCGCTATTTCTTCAAAATCCTGGTTATCGGAGGCGTCGTCGCTGATAATTAGTTGAATGCTTGGGTAGTTTTGCTCGAGTATGCTTGTTATGGTGAATCCTAGTTTTTCGTGGTTGTTGTATGTCAGTGATATGACTGTGACAAGCGGAAGCACGTCTTCACCTACTTTTCAATCAATCCTTTGTAATGTCAACAGGTTAAGGCAAAACTATATGATTTGCGAAGGGAACGGCATCCTCGACAACCCGCAGATTTTAGCCTTGCCCACAGCGGGACGTCCAGAGGCCGTCCCCTACAAGCGCTGATCCGTTAACCTGTTGACGTTACAATCCTTTGTAGAAATCGCATAGTTTTTCAACTTGCGTGTTTATGTCAAATCGGCTTCCCTTTACTTGAAATCCGCTTGATATTCTATCATGCGGGTTTCCTTTTAGCAACTCATTTGTCCACAATGCCGAGTCGAGAGGTATGAATGTGGTTTCTCCGGTTATGTCCATAGATCTGGGAACATTTTCCGCTGCCAGAACCGGCAGCCCGGCAGCCTGTGCTTCTACACCGACGAGCCCGAGGCCTTCAAAGTGCGATGGCAGGACGAATATGTCCATTGCGCTCATGTAGTCGGCTACGTTTTCTTTTGCTCCCAAGAACAGGACTTCGCCGTCCAGCCCGAGGTTTTTTGCTTTTTTCTCTATCGCGCCGTATAGCTCGCCGCCGCCAATGAGGAGCAGCGCTGTTTCGCGGTTCTTTTTTTGGACTTCGTGAAAGATGTCGAGCAGGAATCCGTGGTTTTTCAGCGGGGTAAACCTGCCTACGTGCCCTATGACTAGTTTGTCTTCTATCGCTAGCTCCCGGCGTATGTTTTCCCGCTTTTCCAGATCGAACAAGAACTTCTCTATGTTTATGGCGTTATGCAGAATAACGGCTTTATTATTTTTCCCAAACAAGAACTTTGCCGCTTCGTCAGAGCAGGCCATGTATCTGTTTGCTGTGTGTTTTATAGAGCGTGTCAGCAGCCAATTCCTGATGCGTTTCCACCATATGTCCGCCGATTTCGTGCTGTGGCTGTGTATGATCCTGATTGGGATTTTTTTGCGCGCAAGGCCTAAGTAGAAGATTGCGCTGTTTGCTACATGGCCGTGTATGATTTTGTATTCGCAGTTTTTGTAAAACTGCTTCAGGGCTTTTATGTATTTGAATGTGTTTGCAGCTTTCAGGGCGGGCATAATGTATATATTTGAGCCGTTGCTTTTTATGTATGCTGCGGTTTTTTCGTCTGGTTCTTCGTTGAGCATGAAGTCGAATGTAATGCTGTCATGATCCAGCTTTGCATAATAGTTCATCACGACGGAGCTTACGCCGCTTTCGATGCTTATTTTGTCCAGTACATGCAGGATACGTTCTTTCATTGCGGGCTCTTTCTTGCAAATCTGTTGTAGAGGGCTTCTATTGCTTTTTCCGGCAGCAGCCTTAACGGGATGCGAAAGGCTGCGTTGCGGGCAAGCTCTAAGGTGTTTATCATCCCAAGCGTCCGGAGCTGTTTTTGCATGCGCCATTCGGAGCGTATATATGACATGCCTCGCCGCCTGCCGTACATGCCAGCGCCAACGCGGGCGTATACAAGGGCGTCCGGGCTGTTGGCGCATAACGCGCCGTTTTTTATCATCCGTGTCCACAGGTCGTAGTCTTCAAACCAGGGGAAGTATCTGTAGTTTCCTGCTGCCAGCGCCAGCTCGCGCTTGAACATGACTGTCATGGCGTTGAACGGGTTTCGTTTTTTTGCGAACTTTAGTATTTCTTCGTGTTTTGTCGGGACGTCACGCGTCGCTGCTATGTGCCCCGGGGTGTCCGCGAATTCTTTTATTTGGCTGCCTATCAGCCCGAGCTGCGGGCTGCTTTGTATCATCTTGAGCTGTTCTTGAAATCTGTATGGCTTGCAGACGTCGTCGCTGTCCATTATCGCTACCCATTCGTGCGTTGCGGCTTTGAGGCCTTCGGCCCGCGCCGGGCCTTGCGTTATGTTTTCGGGCAGTGCGATGATTTTCAGTTCATTTGGAAAGCTTATGTTTTTTATGATTTGTTCCAGGCTGTCTGTCAGCGGGCCGTCTTTTATTATTATCCATTCGTCCGGCAGGATGGTTTGTTTCAGTATGCTTTCTATGCATTGGGAGAAATGCCCGGGGTTTTCTTTTTCGTATATGCTTGTCAGCAGGGAGAATTTGGCCACAGGTGTGTCTCCGTTCTTGTTTTTTGCATTGTCAATAGGTTAAGGTAATTCTATCTGATTTGCGTAGGGGACGGCGTCCTCGACGTCCCGCAGATTTCGGCAGTATCCGCACAGCGGGACGTCCGGAGGCCGTCCCCTACAAGCGCTGATCCGTTACCCTGTTTGCATTGGTTTCCTTATTCAAACACGTCCGGGAGGTTGATTTTGAAGTTTTCGAGCATGTGAACTGGTACTTCGTCGGTGTCGGTGTAGACGTTTGTGTAGTAGCGGCCTTCGGACAGGATGTGGGCTTGGACTGATTTTGTTTCCGGGTCTACTATCCAGTATTCAGGCACGCCAAAGCGTTGGTAGAGCTGGAATTTTACGAGCCTGTCGTGGCGTATGGATGATGGGGATAGTATTTCTATCACCATGTCCGGCACTCCTTTGCAGCCCCTGTCGTCAATTTTGCTTTTGTCGCAGATTACCACAAGGTCGGGCTGTACTACTGTGTCGTCTTTTTCCCCGGGGTTAAGGCGGACGTCGAAGGGGGCGACGAAGACTTTGCAGGGTTTGCCTTTTAGGTAATTGCCAAACTGTAGAAATAACGTGCCTATGATTGATTGATGCGTCATTGTGGGCGCCGGAGACATTGCGTAGATGACGCCGTCTATTAGCTCCCAGCGTTTGCCGTCGTCCCATGAGTAGTAGTCGGCGTAGTTGTAATGTTGGTCTTTTCTTAATGCTTCTGCCATGGGTTATGCCTCCTTTTTTGTAAATCAGCCGTCTCCGTATACTGCGCATACTTCTTCTACGCCGCCGAGGCAGACTACTTCGCCTTTTTTGAGAAGAATTGCGCGGGAGCACATTTCTTTGATTTTATTGATGTTGTGCGATACGAGTAGCACGGTGACGCCGTTTGATATCATCTTGCTTATCCGTTCCTCGCATTTTTTCTGAAATTTATAGTCCCCCACACCCAGTATTTCGTCAACGATCAAAACGCTGGGCTGCACGCTTGTGGCCACGGCGAACCCAAGCCGGCCAATCATGCCGGACGAAAAGTTTTTCACCGCCACGTCTTCAAAGTCCCGGAGTTCCGCAAAATCGATTATTTCGTCGTATATCGTAGCCATGAACTTAGGCGGATGCCCAAACATAGCGCCGTTCATGTAGACATTATCCCGCGCTGAGCTCTCGTGGTCGAAACCAGCGCCTAATTCCAGAAGCGGCGCAAGGTCGCCGTATACGGTGACGGAGCCTTTTGTTGGTTTGAATACGCCGGCTATTATTTTTAGCAGCGTCGATTTCCCGGCGCCGTTTAGCCCCATGACGCCGAAGACTTCGCCTTTTTTTACTGTGAAGCTCACGCCTTTGAGCGCCCAGAACTTTTCGTAGAATAGCTGGCGTTTGAGGGCTTTGACCACGTATTCTTTGAGCCCTGTTATTTTGTCTTTGCTAAGGTTGAACATCATGTGTACGTCTTTTACGTCGATCATGATGTCATTTGTATTTTCGTTCAAAATGCCGGACTCCTTTACTTATAGGTGCAGAATATATTTGTCCTGCTGGGACATGAATACATAGACGCCGCAGCTGAGCGCTGCCATTGCAAATCCGATGCATACAATGTTTGACCAGAGGTCGGGCACAATCCCGTACAGGGCGAGGCTGCGGACGTAATCCACGAAATGGTACAGCGGGTTGAAGCCCATGAAGGGTATCAGCCATTCCGGCAATATCTCAATCGGATAGAACATGGGCGTCAGGTACATCAGCAGCGTCAAGGCCACTCCGTATAGATATGTCAGATCGCGGAAAAACACTGCCATTGAAGACATGAACATGGCTACGCCGAGGGAGAATACGAAGGCGTAGATGATTGGCACCGGCAGCAGCAGCATTGTCAGGCGGAACTGGGCGCCGGTAACTATAAATACTATCAAAAAAGCGGAAAATGAGAACATGAGGTTTACGAGCGAGGACAGCACTCTTGATACCGGGAATATGTATTTCGGAACGTATACTTTTTTTATGACGCTTTCGTTGGCGATCACCGAATTCATGGCCTGTGTCGTGGATTCGCTGAAAAAGCCAAAAATTATCTGGCCGCTCAGAAGGTAGACCGGGAAGTTTTCTATCTGGCGGTTGAACAGGTAGGAGAATACCATAGTCATTATTAGCATCGTAAGCAGGGGGTTGAGTATGGACCATAGAACGCCAAGGGTACTCTTTCGGTAGCGTGAGATGAAGTCGCGTTTGACTAAAAGGCGGAGGTAGTGCTTGAAGCGGTTGAATGAGGTGCGCTGCCATGCTACAAAGCCGCGTTTGAATATGAGTATCAGGATTATGGCAGTCGTTATTGCGGCTGTAATGCTCAGGAAGCCTATTTTTGTGGCGTACATGATCCTATGCTCCGCCCGCGCGCCTATTATGCTCTCTGGCAGAAACTGCATGAGGATGAAGTATATTGCCGTCATTATTATTGTTAGGAGCGCTAAGCGTTTTTTTGTTAACATGTTTTACCAACTTTTTGTGGGGTGTTTTATTTTGCTTTTAGCGGTGGGCGGTTGCTTGCCAGGATGCCTGCGAAGACCCAGAGCGTTTGGCTGGCTATGGGGAGGCTTATGTTGAAGAATGCTTGGGCGCAGTAGCCGATGAATGCGGCCAGGATCGCCATGGTCAGCGGGTTTTTGTAGGCTTTTGGGATGGCTTTTATAAATATGCCGCCTATGAACACTATGTAAAACAGAAGCCCCAGAATGCCTTGGCATATCAGGATCTGGAGGTATTCGTTGTGCGCTTTGTCATATCGTTCGCCGTAGAATCCTTGCGCTTCCCCGGGGAAGTTGAAGCCAAATGTGTCGGGGCCTGTGCCGATAACGGCTGCTAACGGGCTATGTGGAAATGCTTCGAGCCCTATGCGCCATATGTAGACGCGGTTTGTCCCGAACCAGTCTTCGACATTCCCATGCATCATTTCCCTCGCTTGGTATATCATGCCCCTGTCTATTGAGTCTTCTTCGCGCCGGCCGAGCAGTTCTACCCCGGCTATGCCGCCGGCTATGCATATGGCCAGCAGTACGACGCCTAGCTTCCATTTTATCGGGCCGTCGTGGCGGGGTTCTTTTTTCCGGAATATGAGCAGCAGTATCCCCGCCGCAAGCAGGATGCATGCCGCCCCTGCGTATGGTATCAGGCTTTCGGGGGTCCTGGTGCCAAGTATGTTCGCATCGAACAGCAGCAGCTGCAGCGCGAGAGCTGCTATCCATGATGCTCCGAGAATCAGGAAGCGCCCAAGTACTTTTCCGCTTTCTATTATGAATGGTATGGCCAGCACTATGGCTGCCAGTATGCCGACGCGTCCGGAGTCGGCGTCCGCCAGCAGCATCATCCAAAAGCTCAGGGCGCTGCCGACGAGCCATATGGGCTGCCATTTTGATTTTACTTTTACAAACAGGTATCCGCAGAGTATAACGGCTGCGGAGACGTATGTGGAGACTATGTTTGTGTTGCCAAGGGTTGAGCGGAAGTGTATGTTGTAGAAGTTGTCGGCCCGGTACTCCGGCACGTCGTTTGGCCATAGTCTCAAAAAGTCGTGGCCGTAGAACTGCAGTATCCCTATTGCGGCGACGAGAATTGCCGACACTCCAAATAGCATAAAGTCCAGCTCGCGCTGCCTGTACCATCGCGATACTATGAAAAATATCGCTATGTACAGCAGCTGGGTGATCGCCCCGTCGTACCTTTCGGCGACTCCTACCCATAGGTGGGCTGCCTCTTTGAATGGGGATAGCAGCACGGAAATCAGGGTGACCGCCGCGAAGCCCAGGATGGCACAGTCCGTAATTGCAAGCTTGCCTTGCGGGGGCAGCCTTGGCTCGCTGACCAGCCTGACGACCCATATGATTATTGCGGCGAATAGTATAACGCACATGAATATGACGAAAAACTCAAACTTGTACCAGGTCAGGCGTATGTAGCGGTCTGAGCTGAGGTACAGAGGGTGCACGCACAGCAGGAGGAAGACCATTAACCGGGCTATCCGTCCTTGCCATGTGTCTATTTCGGCGTATAGTTTCGCTTTTTTGCGTTCTTCGGGCGTTTTAGTTTTTGATTTCGCCATTGTGGTTCCTCTTTTTCCATATTTGCAGTTTAATATGGCTTTGTTGACAGTCCAAGATTTGTTTATTATAATGAAGCAGGTGTTCCAAACATTTTGAGGAGGGGTTTTATGGAGGCGGCGAGGAAGCTTGAGGAGCGTTTTACTTATGCGGATTATTGCGCGTGGCCTGAAAATGAGCGTTGGGAGCTTATCGACGGAGCGGCTTATGCTTTGGCAACGCCGACGTTTGCGCACCAGCGCGTCAGCGGTGAGATTTTCGGGCAGCTAAGAGAGTTTTTGAAAGGCAAACCTTGCCAGGTGTTTTATGCGCCTTTTTCTGTGAGGCTGAATGCTGATGAGGGCGACGATACCGTTGTTGAGCCGGATATTCTCGTTGTTTGCGATAATAAGAAGCTGGAGGATGGCAAGGGCGTGGTCGGCGCTCCGGATTTTGTTATTGAGATTCTTTCGCCTTCTACGGCTAAGCATGACAGGGAGCGGAAGTTCAGGCTGTATCAGAAGGCGGGCGTTCGGGAATACTGGGTCGTAGATCCTGACGATAAGCTGCTGATGGCTTATGTCCTGCGCGATGGCAGGTATTTGGGGTCGGTGTTTTTTGAGGATGATGCGGCTGTTCCTGTCGAGGTCCTTGATGGCTGCACTATCAACCTCACGGAGGTGTTTGAGGGGTTGTCTGCTTAATAGTTTCCTTATCAATGTCAACTGGTTAACGGACTAGCAGGCATTGCCAAAATCAGCGGGACGTCGAGGACGCCGTCCCCTACGCAAATCATATAGATTTACCTAAACCTGTTTACATTGATTTCCTTATTTGTAATTGAATATTACTTTTAGCGTTTGCAGCATTAGTTTTATGTCTAGCCAGATAGAGAATTTTTCTATGTACATTATGTCCAGGAAGAGTTTTTCGTCCGGTGCTGTGTTGTATCTTCCGTATATTTGCGCGTAGCCGGTTATGCCGGCTTTTACTTTTGTCCTAAGCGAGAAGTTTGGGAATTGTTCTTCGTATTGGCTGGCGATTTCCGGCCTTTCCGGGCGCGGGCCGACTAGGGACATTGCCCCTGACAGGACGTTGATGAGTTGCGGGAGTTCGTCTATCCTTGTTTTGCGTATGAGTTTGCCGATGGGCGTGACCCTGTCGTCGTTTTGGTCTGATAGGCGGGCGATTCCGTCTGCTTCGGCGTCGGGTTTCATGCTGCGGAATTTGTAGAGCGTGAAGTGTTTGCCGCCTTTTGTTACGCGTGTTTGTTTGTATATTGCGGGTTTGCGGTCATATAGCCGGATGGCTGCCCATGTGAACAGCATTAGCCAGCTGAGCGCGGCGAGGGCGAGCATGGAAAGCGCTATGTCCATGCTTCTTTTCGCAAACTGCGGCACTGGGTCGATTACGGGGCTTTTTGGCAGGAACATCGGCGTGTTTGATATCCATGATATCTCGGATGTGTTCAGCAGCACGCCGGAGAATGTCGGCAGTATGTATGTGCGTTTGTCATATAGGAAGCAGTATTCGAGCAGGTATCCTTTTCGGTTTTCTTCGATGTCGAGGAAGAATACGGAGCCTGATTCGTCTATGCTGTTTAGTATCTGTTCTAGTGGTTCGTCTTGGCTGATGATGCAGCTTATTTCAAATTTGTTGCGGTGCCTTTCTATTATTTTGCTGTATTCGCGTGATTTGTCTTCCCTGCCGTATATTATTATCGCTTTGTGCGCAGGGTGCAGGCGGTAGTATAGTTTGTCGATGAGGTATGTCAGCGGTATTGCGAGGAGCACCTGCGCGCCCAGTACTGCCAGAAATCCCGCGACGGGGAGCATTCTGCTTTCCAGCAGGCTCAACAGCAGGTACTGGAGGCTGTTCGTTATTGCCAGGCTCAGTATCCATGACAGTATGCTTTCGCGCCAGTCGATGCTGCCGAACTGGAATCCGCGGTAGGTTTTGCTCGAAAAGTACAGGTTTACTGTGTATAGCATAAGGATTATGTTGTTTCCCCAGAAGTAAAACCGCGTTTCTATATAGAATATTATCTGTCCAGCGTAAAAGACGCCCAGAACAATAAAAAAGAGCGCCGTTTTTGCTATAAACAGCCATGTGTTGCCGGCTTTTTGACTCACACGCGTATTTCCTCCGTTGTTTACTATCATAATTTTACGCATAATGCCTGAAATGTCAAGAAGAACGTGTAATTTTGGCTGTAGTTTGGTGTGTGCGATTTTAAAAACTGGATGTGTTTTGCGATTGTTTTTTTAATATTTTGGGTGATGGTGTGTCTTGTTTTTCATATTTATTATGTTTATAGAGGTTAATTTATAAATGTTTTGATGTGGGAGGTTTACTGTATGTTTGGGTTTCATGCGAAGAATATTGTTATCGAGTCGCCTTTGGATGGTGCTGTTGTTCCGGTTTCTAAGGTTTGTGATCCTGTTTTCAGCGAGGATGTTCTGGGGCGCGGGATTGCTATTGTGCCTGAGTCCGGGTGTGTGAGGGCGCCTGCTAAGGCGGTTGTGTGTCAAATGTTTGATACGGGTCATGCTGTTAGTTTGCTTACTGACAGTGGCGTCGAGCTTCTTATTCATGTCGGCATTGATACTGTCAGGCTTGAGGGGCGTCATTATACTTCTTATAAAAAGAATTATGAGAATGTCAGTCCCGGCGATGTTCTGATGGTGTTTGATGCTGATGCGATTTGTGCGGATGGTTTTGATACTGTTACGCCGGTCGTTGTTTGCAATCCTATGGCTTTTTCGTATCTTCGTTTTGCTCCGGCGGGGTTTATCAGGGCCGGGGAGCCGCTCATTACGCTGAGGATGTAACTCAATGTCATTTAGTTAAGCGGCGATCACCCACCGCGTCATTCCGTGCTTGACACGGAATCCCCTATGGAATGCGGCAGTTTTGCAAACAGGAACCCGTAATTTCGCCCATACCCACAGGGGATTGCGGGGCAAGCCCTCCCCTTGACCCACAAAATGGGCTAACCATTCAGCGTTGCACAGGGAAATGCAATATCTTCGTTCTCGGAGCCCAGTATCCTGCATGCCGATCCTCTTTGCGCCCTCAAGCGCGTTGCGCACACCAGCACGCCCCGCCCTAGCGAGCGCCTTTCGGTCGCCAACAGCACCGCTGAATGGCGGCGCTGTCACCGATTTCAATCTTGTTTTTTCTCACCCTAGATAAGGTACAGCATCCAAGATAGTATAAAAGCTCGTGAGCCCCCTCCATATTACAGTGACGCCCGGGAATCCGTCAGATTTTCTAGCAAGAAACCCGCCCAGCTTCGCTATCATAACAACTGCTTCCTTAATCGTCGGCGGCTTTTCCGGTAGTTTTTTTGTCTTCTTTGCGACACGATACAATATCTTCCACTCATCTTCCGTGAGGCACTTTTCGCACGATTCCTCCGGATGTGTACGCGCCATATAACTGAGGTCCATTATCTGCAGTGCTATGATTGAGTATATCGCCGTGAGTTTCATCAGTTTTTTTGCCGATTCATATTGCAGTTCCTCGACTTTGCACCCGCTTTTGAGCGTCTTGTGAAACGTCTCTATCTTCCAGCGCTGCGTATACCACTGTATCAGTGTTACCGCTTCTTCGAAACTATTTATCGTGACATTGGTGATTAGCCGCCACAAGATTTTTTCCTGACCATTGGGCGCATCTGTTTCAGTCGCAGCAACAAAATATGCCTCGATGGATTCGGGTATTTCGTCATTTTTCGCTAGATTACGGGGTTTTGGCAGCGTGCATTTCCCATATTTTATTTCCAATAGCGCGTCTCTTTCAGCGCGTTTCGTGTGCGAGTCCCTTGGTACGTGGAGCGTAATCCTGCCTGCTTCAGGAGCGCCTGCTATATATTCCAGCAGTTTTTTGGTATCGTCTTCGTCATTTACTATGCGGTTGTACTGTATCCTGCATAAATAGTTGGCCTTTATTTCTCCCGCTTTACAAAACAATTCGAAAATGTCTCCCTCGCGGTCACATATATGTACAGCGAATATGTCCTCCGGCAGCGACGCTTGGGCGTTCACCATCGTTTCAAGCCATCTGTAACTTTCCTTCTCCTCTATAGGAATCTTAGAACGGTCTACCGCAACGCCAAAGTTTTCGTCTTGTCGCACCCACATCTTTTGCGCCAACAGTCCGTAGACGTCGCCTGATTCGCTGACTGCAATGGCGGAATGTGCATAAAAACCCCTTAGCGATATGCTGCCTGCTATAGTCCCCAGTCCTTCAGTCGCTTTTAAGTTGGTATAGTTCAGATCGGTCGTATCTTGGGGGATAAGCAGGATTGACGGTTTCGCCGACTTTATGTTTTCAATCGTTACGCCGCGCGTTGTATTCGTCAATGCTTCGGTGGTGACCTCATCATTGCCGATAAACCTGTAAGCAGCTTTTGCTTGATAAGGGTCTAAACATGCGGCGGATATGCTGGCACTTGGTTTTCCCGCAAGTTGTTCGATAAGTCTCGGGAATCTCTTGTTCAGCCTTTCGTCGCCAAATCCGACCTTGCCATAGTCATCAAATCTACCCATTTTTCTCACACTACCTTTCAAAATAGCTATAGCTATTTTAATGCAGGGCGCAGAAAACTGCGATTTTTGGATTTGTCTAGGGGTGTTGATAATGACGGCGGTCTTTTCCACACAACAACTGCTAAATGTGGATTAATTTCATTGGCAAGGCAGGAAATATGAATGCATATCCTTGTTTGCCGACGGTTTCCAGACCGATTGTTGATAGTATGTGCACAAGTTTTTTTTCAACAGATTTCTGAAAACTTTTCGTTATGAAATAGGAGTGAAATAATCTCCGTTTTGCACATAAGTTTTTTCCTTGGATAAGTATCTTTTTGGCTACAGCTGCGGAGTGTTCCTCTGTGGTGGAAATGCGGGAGGACACCAACTTGCCGGCTTAGGCGGGCTGAGGGCGCGGGTTGCGGTAGGCGGGGGCTCAAGTGGCGGTTCGGGTTCGCACTTGTGGGTCAAGGGTAGGGGCAAGCCCGCAATGACGGTATTCATTAACTTAATGACATTGCTTCTGAGCGGTTACGTCAACAAGCTATCCACTTGGCTGCCAATTATTTCCTGTAACCTATCTTTCCATTTTTCGTCTTCGTAAC
>Ga0099364_10011064_pt1 | contig 12360 bp, 10 predicted proteins | sample TergutTh196P3_FD_73070 | JGI IMG/M metagenome (GOLD analysis project Ga0099364, IMG submission 73070) | Microcerotermes parvus P3 segment gut microbial communities from Pointe-Noire, Republic of the Congo - Th196 P3 | ecosystem: Host-associated > Arthropoda: Insects > Digestive system > Gut ... | reverse complement strand
CCCCTTTCAACTGCCCGACGGTGTCGGTTACGTCAACCACCGAATAAGCATTCCTGCCGGAGAGTTACATCTTCGGAACGTTAAAGAGTGAGAACGACGAATGCCGAAAAACTTGCTCTAAAACCCCACCTGTGTTTTTCAGTTTTCCAAGTTCAATTTTCAATTTTTTTATAGGTTGTAGTATAAAAAACTTTGCGTTCCTTGCGCACTTTGCGGTTAAATCTTTTTTTACCGCAAAGTACGCAAAGAGCGCAAAGAACAAACGCGTTCACAGAGTCCGTAACGTCAGTTAGGGACTCCCCCAAAGAGCCGGGGACGAAGCCCCTAATATCTTTTTGGCCGTAGTCCCCAGATGTGTGCGTTAACGTTATCGTCCGGGGACTACGGAGTACCTCCGTCCCCGGCTCTTTTTTTGGGGTCACGCGGCCCTTTGGGGCGGCTACCTGTCCGCCGCCAGCGGTTCAAAAACCAAATGTTCCAAGGCAGCATTCAGCGTGTCAAAAACAGGAGTGCCGACGAGAAATGTAAAAATTTCGTCCGCTTTTTCTTTGGGGTCAATATCCTGAAACTGTTCTGGATAAAGAACTTTGGCAACGAACCACGCATTGGCAAGGGCGGCATCGTGATTGACAAAATAAAACGTATTAGGCAAAAGCGTGTACACTTTTCCTTGTTGCACCGCACTGAGCGAACGGTACGCAGGATCGTTTTTCAATTCAACCAATCCGCTCGCCCCGCCGAGATAGAGCGTGCCGAGGTCGAGAAACAAAACCTCCGGGTTCCATTCCAAAATTTTCTCTTTCGCCAGCATTGTGTGCCGTTTGCCGAGTGTCGGCTCCCGTTCATTCGCTTTGACTGGACTTTCCGCCCCCGCAATCTCAAAGGGAGGATAACCGGCTTCCGAAGAATTAAAACCATGCGAACCGCCGTAGGAAACCCCGCCGACATAAACAAGCGGTTTGGGACGGCTGCAACGGCGCACACGTTCTTGGATGTCCGCAATTTCCCTGTCAAAAAATTCAATCAATGCCTCCGCTCTCTCCCTCTTGTCCAAGACGGCACCGAGAAGCCGCAATCCGGCATCAAATTCGTCACGGCCGACCGTAATGCCCCGCATAGGAATCAATAATACGGGAATACCGGTTCGACGGGTTAATTCCGCCGGGTCATAACCGGCACCGGTGTCGGCTTTGATGATGAGTTGGGGCATCGGGTCTAAACTCAACAGGAGTTCCGGGGAATCTCGCCCGCTGGTTTCACCGCCGACGGGCAGTTCCTGAAGTGCTGGATGGGCTGCCAAATAGGCTTTCATGCCTCGGCGATCATCGGACTGACGCTCATTCGTATCGACGGCGGCAACTCTGACAACACATTCCAAATAGACTGCCAAACGGAGTGTCCCGCCGCTGCAATAAATCCAATCAATACGGGAAGGGACAAGCCCCTCCTTTTGATAGCGTTCCCATTGCTCAATCGTCCTAATCGGCTCCAAAGAGACCGGAGTGCCCGGAACATCGGTACAACCCGAAACAAAAAGGATGGAGAGTAACAACAATACCGCACATAGGAAGTGTATCGTAATAACATATCCAAAGAGCCGCAAGTGTGGCGTAACTTCTTCAAGAGCCGCAAGTGTATCGCAGCGTAACTTGCGGGTGCACAGCGAACACGCCCGCCACCCGCAAGTTCCGGCGGAGTAGCGCCTACACTTGCGGCTCTTTGTAAATAGGTGAATGTTATTTTGATACACTTCCATAGAGCAGATTTTTTCCCCCTCCGAACAAGGGTGTGTAAACAATTAGCGGGTGCAGCGCAAGTGCGGGGGGTATGAGCCCCCCGGTGCGTTTGAACCAACACGCACAAAACCGGGGGGCTAACGCCGCCCCGCTCTTGCGTAATGTTGAAAATACCCGCAATGTTTTGACACACCAACCGAAAAAGCGGCATTGACATCGTGCGGTAATAAACTATCATGCACCTTGCAGAACCGAAACCGCAGTCTATCCGATGCTCTGTATTTGTCAAGACTTGCCCGGAAAGGGCGAAAAGACCATTGTCTTCCCGCACAGAACATCCCACGCGTTTACGTTGGTCGAACTTCTTGTCGTGATTGCGGTGATCGGTATGTTAACTGCGTTGCTGATTCCTGCCGTTCAGGCGGCTCGGGAAGCGGCGAGGCGTACGCAGTGCACGAACAACCAACGGCAACTCGGAGCGGCGATACACCACTATGAAAATGCGCACGGCGTTCTCCCGACGTTCGCCGCCCATGCTCCGCGGACGGGAACGATTGCCGAGGGCGCATCGCCTCCCGAAGCGGCATGTTGCTTCGGCGGCAAAGCCGTGTCGGTGCATGCCCGTTTGTTGCCCTTTATAGAACAGACGGCAGTTTATGAAATGATTCCAGCCCGTGAATGGGTCTATGCAAACTGCGGGGTGCCCCATTCGAGGCTTAATGCTCTCCCTTTTCATGGCAAGACGATGGCGGGAGCGGCGGGAATGCCTATCTCGGCGTTTCGTTGCCCCTCCGATGGGGGGCCGAATATCATTTCAAGCATCGCCACCAATGCTGCTCCCCCTCGTGCAGTTCAACCCGCCGGCAATCGGGAGGCGGCGGCCAATCCCGACGGGCCATCCCCTACGGCGACAACCAATTACGTCGCCTGTACCGGCTCAGCGACGGGGACCTATTACGACTTGAATCACCCGACGGACGGGGCTTTTTCGTATGAACGATGGATCGGCTTTGAAAGAATGACCAAGGGCAGCAGTAATGTCATGGTGTTGAGCGAAACGATTATCGGCGATGGTTCCAACGGTTATGACGATCCCGCCAATCCCCCTCCGAACCCGATGCAGCCCTGGACACGCAACGGGCATATCAATACCGGTCAGCGCGGTGCTCCCGATTGGGCGGAGCAGCCCGGCCTAACCACGATTGCCCCTAATCCCGATATTCCCGCTCTGCTCCTGAGCCACACGACGGCATGGGTCGGCTGGCGGGGAACTATCTGGCTCAGCGGCAGACCCTATGCGACGGGCTTTTCGACGTACAGCCTTCCCAATCCTCCTTATGCCGACTGGGGAGCGCACAACGCATTTGGGTTTTATGCGGCACGAAGTTTCCATCCCGGAGGGGTCAATACTTTGAAGGGGGATGCCAGCGGTCATTTTGTCTCGAATGCTGTTGCCCGGACGATTTGGCGGGAAATGGGGATGATGAATCACCCCTAACTGCCTTGTGGGAACCTTTAATAAAAAAAACTTTGCGCCCTTTGCGTGCTTTGCGGTGAAAAAAAGACTTAACCGAAAGGAACTGTATCGTAATAACATCTCCAAAGAGCCGCAAGTGTAGCGTAGCGTAACTTGCGGGTGCATACCTGGTGCTGCCGCACCGGGCTCTGCTTGTTCTTTGTTAATTTTTTCCGCCAACCCTGTAAGTTGTGATTTTTTAGAGTGCCCTTAACCATAAGGAGCCCTGTTATGTACTATCATCATCGTTGTTGTCTCATTTTGTCCGTTGTCTTTTGGGCATTTTTCGGTTGTCAACGTTTGCCGGAACGTCCCGAAGGGATGCCGGAATTGACGCATTGTACGATTCATCTCACCTTTGGCGGCGAGCGTTTGCAGGGTGTCGGCGTGTTGCTTCAACCGGCATTCCCGCAAGTCTCCCATTGGCCTTCGGGCGGTCAAACCGATGCCGAGGGCCGTGCCGTCATGAAAACGGCGGCACATTACAAGGGCGTTGTCCCCGGTGAATACTTTGTCATTCTTCAGAAGTATGCCGAACCGGAACTTCGCGCTGACGGCATGCCCCTTCCCGCCAAATCCCTTATTCCGATCAGGTACTCCAAAGCGGACACCACGGAGAGGATAATTATCACTGAGGGGCAAACGGAATACGTACTGGAACTAGAAGGTCTGAACCCTTGAATAGACGTTACCGTTAATCCATTAAGGGAACGCTAAAAACAGCAAATTCTTTGCGCCCCCCGCAGTTAAAAAAAGAGGGTTTAACCGCAAAAGACGCAATATGTTGTCCGCTCCTTTGTGTCCCTTGTGCACTTTGTGGTTCAAAAGAATTAACCACAAAGTGCACAAGGGACACAAAGAAAAAAACTTGTTCACAGAGCCCGTAACGTCAGTTAGGGAGTCCCCCCAAAGAGCCGGGGACGAAGCCCCTAATATCTTTTTGGCCGTAGTCCCCGGACAATGACGTTTAACGTGAACGTCCAGGGACTGTGCGGAGTACCGCTCCGTCCCCGGCTCTTTGGGGACTGTGCGGCGTTTTTTGGATTATCTTACAGACGTTACAATCTTGACGGGATACTATTTTCCACAGGGACAGCCGCAAGCGGCTTTGCCGCCCAGTGTTCCTCTTGCCCCTTCTAATTGGCCGGCACTGCCAAGCATCCTGTTTTTGTGAATGATGTACTCCGCGTAGGCTTTCATAAAGGTTTTTCCCGGCGGACGCAGGTCGAAATCTTCCGGGGTATCCCGAAAGTGTTCACGGTGAATCGCACACCAAACCAGCCGCCCGTCAGTGTCGATGTTGATTTTTGTAACACCCAACTTCGCCGCCGGAAGGTATTGTGCCTCATCGACACCGCTCGCATCCTTGAGTTTTCCGCCCGCATTATTGATACGCTCCACCCATTCCTTCGGCACGCTGCTGCTCCCATGCATCACCAACGGGAAATTTTGGGGAGCGACCTTCTGAATTTTTTCCAGCACGTCGAAGTGTAAGCCCTGCTTGCCGGAAAACTTGAATGCCCCGTGCGAGGTTCCGATGGCTACGGCCAGCGAGTCCACACCGGTTTTGGCGATGAACTCGGCGGCTTGGTCGGGATCGGTCAATTTGACGCTTCCGACAATGTCCTCTTCGACTCCGCCGAGTTGTCCGAGTTCGGCTTCGACAACGATCCCCTTCGCATGGGCTTTTTCCACGACTCTCTTGGTGATTTCAATGTTCTTTTCAAACTCTTCGTGGGAAGCATCAATCATCACGGAACTGTAAAATCCGCTGTCGATGCAATCATAGCAGGCTTCCTCGGTGCCATGGTCAAGATGGACGGCAAAGAGGGCTTCGGGAAAGACTGTGTCGGCTGTCCGAATCAGTGCTTCGAGCATTCGTTTGTCGCTGTACGCTCTTGCCCCGCGGGAAATCTGCACTATGAACGGCGCACTGGCTACCCCATCGAGGGCATCTTCATTGCTCCCCTTTTTTCCCAGATTGCCGCGAAACAAACCGATGGTTTGTTCGAGGTTGTTGATGTTGTATGCTCCGATGGCGTATTTTCCATAGGCGTGTTGGAACAAATCTTTGGTCGTAACGATCATGTTAAAGGATTCTCCCCTTGTTTGTTTGAATAAACGCTTGTTTGAATAAACGAAGGTTCAGTAAAACCCCCATTGTACCGCAGATTGCCCATCTATGTAAGCGGGGTTGAGATGTGGGTGTGTCAAAATTTAGTGGGTAAACGTTTTTTTGTTATTACGTTATCTTCTTTGCGTCCTTCGCGTAACCCCTTTGTCCCCGTGTAAGGTATATGCACCTCTCACCGGGCGGTGCTGTAACTTTCATCCATTCCGAGCGAGACTTGCAAAGTCCTGAAGCGGTGAAAATACTCATCCCGCGTAATATGCACATGTTCGGCATCCGACAGCAACGGCATCGATTCCTTTAGAGGAATGCCGTGCCGATGTAAAATTTTCTCAAAGGGTAAAAGAGACTTTGACCGCACAAAAAGTAATTTATGCTCATCAAACTTGACTTCCACACGCATTTTGGGATCAAAAACAGAAATGCCGGTACAGCCGTCATGGAGAAGCAAATCCTCGTGATCGTACAAAAAACTTTTAAGTACCGGCAAGTCAATGTATCCTCTATGAAGACCTGTGCGGCGTGCTCCGGTATAACAATGGCTCGTTTCTAAAACACTATCCACGGTATCTCCCAACGGGTTCAGTAAATCCAAAAAGGTTTCAAAGAGCCGTTCAAACGAAACTGACGCAACTAAAATCGGCATCAGCCAACGCGGAGTGACTTGGTGAAATCGGGAAATGGTACCATTATTCAATTTCAGCCTATCATATTTGTATCCCTGTTCGGGAATGATTGAAAGATCGAGCGAAGGACGTACTGCATCGGTCAATGTGAAACTGCCGTAAGTTACCGTTGCCAGATGGGACTCTAATTCTAATGCATGAATCCGGTCTTCGTTCGTGCTGGACACGTAGGAAACGCGGTTTTGCAACACATTGCGGTAAAATCGTTTGAGCGTGCTCATAACGGCAATCGGCGGGAAACGTGAGTAAGTGAAGCGTGATGCCCACTATAATAGGTTACAAACAAGGAAAAACAAAAAATACAAGGGCATTTTTCGTCAATTTTACAACAAGCAGGAAGCGACAGATTGCCTTGCCGGTATAACCGAAACAAACAGACCGCTCTGGAGGGATGAGTCTGGAAAGATGAGTACTTAAAAACAGGGATTTATTTTGAAAAAAACTTTTTCGGGTCGAATTCGGCGTTTCTCTATTGACACCGTCCCGCCAGGGCGATACTTGAAGACGCTTGAGCCGCTGAGGTTGCTTTGTCCATGAAAAAGAAGTTTTCCCTTCACTACGCTTCATCCGTCAAAATCCTGTCGACGGACTGTTGCCGCAAGTGCGTCTCACGTTCCCGGCACGACGATTTTCAAGGGCAAACTCGGATGGTCAACAAACTGAAAGTCAATGCCGTAGATATTTCGCAAATGATCCGTATCCATCAGATAGCCGGGACTGCCGTCGAACACGATTTTTCCCTCTGAGAGAGCGATCACATGCGTCGCATCAAGTAATGCCCTGTTGACATCGTGTGTTACTTCGATGACCGTTTTGCTTTGCTGTTGATTGATGGTACGTAACAAACGTCCGATTTCGCTCTGGTATTTGTAGTCCAAATAGGTCGTCGGCTCATCCAAAAAGAGAATATCCGCCTGTTGAACAAGTGCCGTTGCTAAATGAACCTTCTGCATTTCACCGCCGCTCAATGTTTCGATAGTCCGGTGTGCTAGATGTGCAATTCCCATCGCGGACATTGCTTCTTCTACAATTCGGCAGTCTGTCTCCGTAAGAGGGGAAAGCCAGTTTAGATGCGGATAGCGTCCCATTTCGACGAGTTGCCGAACGGTAAAAGCGAAAAGTTTCGAGACCGACTGCTGAACGAAGGCGATACGGTGTGCTAACTGAATCTGTGGAATCTGGCGGAGCGGAATACCATCAATCAGAATCGTTCCCGACCAATCGGTCAGGATGTTGTCGAGACATTTGAGCAGGGTTGACTTTCCCGCCCCATTGGGCCCGATGATGGTCAAATACTCACCAGTCTGGACTTCAAATGAAAGATTATTGAGGAGCGTTTTACTGCCGACCCGATAGGTCAGATTCCTAATGGAGATCAACATGCCCGTAGTTGTATCAAAAAACCGCACCCGTGCCAAGCAGATGCGGGAAAGGTGGGTGTGTAAAAAAATTAGCGGGCAGCCGTTTTTTTTATTGCGATATCTTCTTTGCACACTTTGCGCAACCATTTGCGTACTTTGCGGTTAATTCTCTTTTTAACCGCAAAGTACGCAAAGGATGCGCAAGGGGCGCAAAGGATTTTTTTTGTGTTGTTAGAGGTGCCCTCAATCTAATTCAACCGTTCTGCCGTTGCCCAAAGTCCGGTAGAAGGCGTGCTGATAAAGTAAATCTCTTCCCCATCCGGCATTGTATTGAAACCGTTTTGCAACTTCGCCGGGTCGTAACGCTTTACCGTCTCCGCATAGTCGGCATAACCGAAGTTGATCGACTCCATATCCGCCTGCGAAACATCACCCGGCGCATAAGTTATCGAGAAACGCCCCTCCGACGAACCATGAATCAAATGCGCCGTTCCGACCGCCAAGTCCCGTAAATCATCCGTCGGTTTCGCTACATTGTAAAGTTTCATGACTCTTTCCGTGCCGACGTATCCATATTTCCGAATCAACGCATCGATCTCCGGCTGCTCGCCGAACCGCTTCAAGCCGGGAGCGATGATCAACAACTCGCCGCCGTCCGCCATCGCCTTGCGAGTACGATAGACCGCCTTATTCGCAACCCAAGTGCTGTAAAACTCGTCTCCCTGCATGACGGCAACCACCTTCTTGAGCGGCGGAACAACCGTAATGTTTTGCTTCCGCGAAGCACGAGCCGCCGCAAGATAGGTTTCCACATCGTCGCCTGCATAAACGCCGGTGTGGACAAGTTCATTCGCATCGTTGTACGCCATCACGACTTGAAAATACGCATCAGGCAGATGTCCCAAAAACTCCTCTTCCGCCTTGTTATAGCAAGCACGGAGCGGCGTAGTCAGAATACCGAGATTGTTTTCGATGCCGCAACACGCCGCCATCATGTGCGAAGCGCAAATCATATCCTTGCCGCCGAGTCCAATGAAATAATTCTTGTTGTGATTCGCAAAGCCTAATACTTCGTGCGGCACGACGTGTCCGACGTTGAGAACGATGTCCCAATGCTCATCGAAAAGTTTGCGGTTGAGTGCGACGGGAATCGCCCAGTCGGCTTTTCCGCTGGAGATTTCCTTGACGAAATCGGCAGGAATTTCGCCGACGGTTTTGGAGTCGGCACGCCAATCATGTTTGTAGATTTTTTCTTCGGGAACGTTTCCGAACATCCATTGGTTCTGTTCCGGCGTGTGGGGAACGTGTTGTCCGAGTGTGGGAATCAGTTGGACTTCGGCATCTTTGGCGAAGATGTTGTAGAGTGCTTCGGTGATGTACCCTGCTCCGCTATGGGCGCGGGTAATGTCCGGCGGAAGGAGCAATACCCTTTTGGGGTTTGCGCAAATCCGTTTCTTCGCCTCATCGGCAAAGCGGTGAGAGAGAGCGAGAATGTCCTGTTTAGTGAGTGCTTTTTCTTCTTGGAACCAAGGCATGGTTTTTTAGGGGTGAGGAGTGAGGTGTGTGAAATGATAATGGATGGAGCCGTCAGGGAACAGGCACAATGGGGATCATTCTCCTATAAATGTGCAAGTGCGGCGACCAGAAAGAATAGGGCAATGCTGACGACAGCACAGACTAGAATTCCCAGCGGGATCGCATTGAACCAGAAAGCAAGATTTGAATTCTGTGCTGCTGAATCATAGCGTCCAGCACTCATGTCACTCCGGCACATAATGGAGAAGATGAGTGCCACGATACCGAAGACACCCGCATAGAGTGCCGAAACGACCGACCAGACGGGGTAATCGGGAATGTGCGGCGGTGAACAGTCATTCCCACGCGGAGCGAAGTCATTTCTTTCGCACCTGTTGCCCGATTTCGTGCCGCAGTTGGAACAAAAAACGTGTCCAGAGAGCGGAGTACCGCAACCAGTGCAAAACCTATTTTCCATCGTCATCCATTTTGAGCGAATTATGCCCGCTGTCCCTATGTCGCAGTATAGCACTGATTCGCATGGAAAACAAGACACACCCGTAGTTTACAGAGCCCGTAACGTCAGTTAGGGACTCCCTGGCTTACGCCACGGGCTCTGTAACATTGGGCTCTGTAAACATCGGGTTCTGTAAAGGGAACCTTTAATGATACAAAAAATCCTTTGCGTTCCTTGCGTATCCTTTGCGTCCTTTTTGGTTGAAAGAATATCTAACCGCAAAGGGCGCAGAGGGTTGCGCAAAGGGCGCAAAGAAGTTAACGTAATAACAAAAAAACGTTTCCCCATTAAACTTGGATGCACGGTACGATAGGTTCCTGTTCAAATTGGGTTGCCCCTTAGAGTACCGCTGGTGCGATAGCTGTTCGGTGATTTTGGGTTACACCCGCTCGCTGATGGCGGTTTGCAGGAGGAGCATTTGATGCCGCATAATGCTGACGGCCGTGTTGAATTCCAGATTGTTTTTTGCCATTTCCGTTACTTGACATTCCATTCCGACGTTGTTTAAGTCGTGATACAAGATGGGATTATCGACGGGCCAGTCGTCGCCGATTGCCGAGGCACTGCCGTTTTTCAGGGGCCAGTCCGGTCCAAAGGGCCCCGGCGGACGGTGGCGGCGTTCGCAGGCGAGTGCCAATTTTTTCTTGAAATGCCCCACATCCATATCCCGCGCTTGGTACAGAGGAGTATCAAAGTTCGCAATGTTACCGGCAAGCAACGCTTGACGTGCTTCATTAAAATTCGCGACCTGTTCCAGCACGGGAATCGTCGTGCCGTTAAAGATCGCTCGAAATTGATGAGTCGGGCGGATCATAACAGAGCAAGGATAACAATTTGTCAAAAAGGAGTCAAGGGAATTTTGTCCATAACGTACAGAGCCCGCAGTCCACTAACAAGTTTTTTCCCCAAATGTTGCTGTCATCACTTCCAGGATTGAAAAAGTAGGCATTTGACCGCTGGGCGAGTAGGTCGGCAGGTGCCGTTTTGAGTTATCTCAACAAAAGCCTCACCACTCGGCGATGGCGAGACTCCCCTGCCCATTTGAGCAAAAAAACTTGTGAGCGAACTGGCTCCCGATACGCTCGCCCTTTTCGCCGAATGTCTCGAAAAAGCACCCAATCCAAACAAGTTATACTGTAAAATGCCAATGATTGCTCTTGTTTTTGTGTTCTTTGTGGTTGAAAAGAATCAACCACAAAGTGCACAAGGGGCACAAAGGAGAAAAGGTAAATTATTGCCGTGTCTCCGTATATGTTAATGTCCAGCAACGTGCATGCCGTTGCCGGTACATCGGGTTGTTTGCGTTATCGGGCAGATATTTTCGCCTGAATGTATTTTACCATTTCGCTGCCAGGTATTCTTTCCTGGGTACGGTGCCGGAGGTCTTTGATAGAGACCAAATTTTCGGACAACTCTTCAGAGCCCGCGATGATCACAAGCGGAATCCCCTTATTGGAGGCATAGGCAATCTGCTCCCTTAACGCGAGATCATTGAGAAATACCTCTGTATTGATTCCAGCGTCTCTTAACGTTCTTGCTAATCCTAAATAATCCGCCAAATACCTACTGCGGTCTTGGGCGGTCACCAGGACATCCGTGGGTGTGCTGCGGCTTGTCTCTAATATGCTCGACTGCACCATAAGATCAAAGAGACGCGATAAGCCGATCGACACACCAACGCCCGGAAATTTCCGCGTTGTAAAATAGGATGCTAAATCATCGTATCTGCCGCCGGAACAGATACTTCCCCAACCTTTTTTTCCCTCAATGAACGTTTCGAATACAGTTCCCGTGTAGTAATCCAGCCCCCTCGCGATGCCGAATTCAAGAACAATCTTCTCCCTGACAGGCACTCCAAGATTTTCCGCATGCTGGACGACCTGTTCCAATTCAGTGATGCCGTCAAGATTCGCGTTGACGGCGGTCAAGAGTGACCTGGCCTCATTCAATTCGGTACAAGAGGCTAAATCCAGTATTACGGCAATGCTTTCACTGCTGAATCCGGCCTTTCCCAGGGCAGATTTTGCGGCATCCTTCCCATCCCGTTGCATCTTATCAATGATGCGTAGCGGCTCTGCGATTGCCTCTCCCGTGATACCAAAAGCGGCGAACAGTGCGGAGAGAATTTTTCGGTTATTCAGGTGTATCTTATAATTCGGCAGTTTTCCCCCTGTCGCGCCTTGGATGCTTTGCAATGTCGAATGAATGACCGCCACGATATCCGCATCCTGGATCACATCCAGCGTTTCTCTGCCGATAATGTCAATATCGCATTGATAGAATTCACGAAAGCGTCCCCTCTGTGCTCTTTCACCCCGCCAGACCTTTTGGATTTGATAGCGGCGAAAGGGGAAGGTAATGTCATTACTGCGGTGCGCTACATAACGAGCCAGAGGAACCGTTAAATCAAAGTGCAAGCCCAGGGTCTCCCCCCCTTCATCTTCGGTCGGTCTTCCCAGTGAAAAGATTTGCTTCTGCATCCCCCCTTTTGAGAACAAGACCTCGAGGCGTTCGACGGCGGGCGTTTCAATGGGAGCAAAACCGTACAACTCGTAGTTTTGTCGAATAACGTCAATAAGCCGTTGCTCTTCCATACGAGCACCGGGAAGCCATTCGGGAAAACCAGAAACGGGAGCGATGTTAATTTTAGCCATAACGTGCGTCTACGACATCCAACTCCGAGATTCCATCTAGACGAAAGCACTCTGCACCCCATTATAGCAATGGGGAAGAAAGTTGTCAAGTAACGAGTGCCCGACGGCAGTAGACGTGCCAGTCCGCTAACAAGTTTTCTCCCAAAATGTTGCTGTTATCACTTCAAGGATTGAAAAAGTGGGCGCTTGCCTGCCGAGGGCAGGTTGGCAGTCACCGATTTGAGTTATCCAGATAAAAACCCTT
>Ga0099364_10011063_pt1 | contig 12361 bp, 12 predicted proteins | sample TergutTh196P3_FD_73070 | JGI IMG/M metagenome (GOLD analysis project Ga0099364, IMG submission 73070) | Microcerotermes parvus P3 segment gut microbial communities from Pointe-Noire, Republic of the Congo - Th196 P3 | ecosystem: Host-associated > Arthropoda: Insects > Digestive system > Gut ... | reverse complement strand
TTCCGTAAACATTTCCCCGTTCAAATTGCATATTTACATTTTTCAAAACCTGTTTATTACCAAAGTTTTTCGATAAATTATGTATGTTTATCATTTTAAATAAAATTTAAGTTTATAAATTGATTTTTCTGCAAAAAATGGAATTACTAAAATAAGCATAGGTGGAAACATAACGCACAGTATTGTCATCATCGCTTCTAACAAGCCTACTTCTTTGGGGTATGATGAATATTTTGCTAAAATAACCGTTGCCAACAATAAAAATCCGACAGATGCAACGAGAAGCAAAGCGGCGATATTTTCAAAATAATAAGCATATTTTCCTAAATAAGTGATTTCAAGCAAGGCGTCATGATTTTCAAAATTAAAAATAGCCAACAAAATCAGAACAGGAAAACTCAAATAAAATGTAAACAAAAAAGCAGTTTTAATTTTTTCGATTAGAAATTTTGCAGGCGGCAAACTGTAAGACCAAACATAATATTCGTTTTCCGGTTTTAGATGATACCCCGAAACAGTAACAAATATAAGCATCAGCGCGAAAAGACCTAAATTGAAATTATTTACAGTTACAGCACTAATTGAAAGTCCATAAGCGATGAAAAAAAGAAAAAAAGTATTTCTGAAACCAACAGTAAATTCAAAAGGTTTTTTGTAAAAAGGCGTTGGAATTGTGATATTATAAGATATTTTGAATTTTGACAATGCAAGTAAAACAGTAATTGCGACAAGTATAATGGTCGGAAAAAACTGTTGCTTATAAATGAGGAAAATAACAAACGGCAAGGCAATTATCAGGTTTTCCAAAATTCTCAATTTTATATACCGTTCATTTCCAAAGCATATTTCAAGGAAATCATTCCGCTTTATTTCGCTCAAATTTGACGTGAAATACAGCGAAATAAGAACGTACAGATAAGGCGCAAAACTCGTTCGGTAAAACAACGCCATTGATGCTCCAACAAACGCGAATAATATAAGCAATACAAACAAATAGCCGACTATCAGAGGGAAATCCTCCGATAACTTCCTTATCGTCATTATATATTGTAATTTAAAATATTCTTTCATTATAAATGATACTTGTCTTTTGTCCAAAAGTTGAAAGACCCATCAAACACAATAATAATCATAGAAAATATTTCGTCATATTTAGCGGCTGGCATTTATCCCATATTTAATCTCTATTCGCAATATGTGCCGACCACAATGTCATCAAATCGGCAAGGTCTTTTTTCTCGCCGTCAATCGTAAATATCCCGTTGCCGTTATGGTGGAACAAGCGTTTGTCCGTTATATTCTCATTTCGCCACGCTTTTTTTATACGGAGAATTATCGCGTTGTAGCGGTCGGTAATGTCATCCTCAATCAAAACACATTCGACGTTTATAAATGCTTCGCTTAATAGTGGCGGTTTTACAGTTTTAGCGGTCAATGCGGTCAATCCAAATTCTTGGAATTTATCCGTATCGCTGCCCGAACAATTGCCAACCTTTACCGTCGTCTCTAAAAATTCAATAGTCGGTATCGCCAACACACATTCCTTCGTTTTCAAAAGCGTTCCGTAACTATACGCCCACGCGCCAATGCCGATTGCGATAATCCCACCCTCGTCTAACATCATATGATAACTTGCGGGCATAATGTTTGCCCTATTCCCATCGTGCGTGATTATGAGAATTGTTGAGCCTTGCTCAAAGTACCGATATACTTTGTCCGTCTGAATTTCTTTCATTTCTATTCACTTTTTACCGCATCTGCCGGATTTGCCGCTGCTGCCCGCCAACTTTGCAGCGACACAGAAAGAACCGACACTGCCAAAACGACCATTCCTGCAAAGGCAAATATCCTCCAATCAAGCGACGTACGATAGGCAAATCGCTCCAACCATCTGTGCATGACGTAATATGCTACAGGAGCGGCAATCACAAAAGCCAACGCAATGTAGCGTATAAAATCCATGTTTAACATTCTGATAATATCGCCGATGCTTGCGCCGTAAACTTTCCGTATTCCAATCTCTCTCGTCCGTCGCCGTATGATGAACGCCATAAAGACGATTAATCCCAAATCGGCAATTATGAAACACAACAGCGTAAAAATATACACTAACCGTTGGGCGTTCAACTCGTTGCGGTATGTGCGCGCAAACATATCGTTCATAAAAACGTAATCGGCTGAATAATCGGGAATTACCTCGTTCCAAACCATATCAAAAACATCGCGGGCTTGTGAGAAACGTCCGGGCGCAAATCGCACCATGATACATTGCAGAAACAGACTGCGTTGCAGTATCAGTAAGGGAATTGTTTCTTCGTAAAGTCCGGTATAGTTGAAATCGTCTGTAACGCCTGCAATAACGCCTCTGCGGATATAGTTAATTTGTCCGTGTTCGAGATGCAGTATCTCGCCGATGGCTTCTTCGGGAGTATTGAAACCAAGTACTGCCAAAGCCTTGCGGTTAATAACGTATTCTTCAATGTGTTCTGAAAATTGTTGCTGTGTATGACGCTCTAAAAACATAGCATCTTCGGTTTGATAATCGAATTTAGAGGGTGAAAATCCCCGTCCTGCAATCAACTGTATATCAAAGAATGGAAGAAAATCTTCACCGACAATATTTATGTTGATGCTTTTCAAATCCATATCGCCTTCCCGTCTCACTCCGGTTAAATCGCGTATGGCGTCGCCGGGCAATTGCATTGACGCTGTAACGGCTTCTATTGCAGTATGTTTCAGCAGTTCCGTTTTCAACAAATCATATTTTTCCAAAATCGGGCTCGGCTGCTCGGTCATGACGAGAATATTTCGCTCGTTGCCGCCAACCTGCGTGTCTTTTACCAAATTCATCTGTTTGTTGATACCAAAGGCGAGTATCACCACAATCATCACTACGGCATATTGCGCCGTCAACATGTACTTAACATTTGAATATGAAAACCTTACGGGCTTTAAATCGCTACCAACGTTGAGAAACAATGTGTAAGCAATACCTTTCAACGCCGGCAAAAGCGACACGGCTACGACTAACAGCAAGAAGAACAGGCATATCAAAATTGTTTCAAAAAACGGAATTTGTGCAGAAAAATACGCTGACGATGATATGTAAAAAGCCGCCGTTATTCCCGCTATTATTGAAAAAACTCCCAGAATAGCCGCCGTTGTAGCCTCGTCTTTAAACACTTCAAACGGCGAGGCGCCATGCAAACGCAGAATTTGATAATAGCGACGGTTGCTGAAGAAAATCAGACTTGCGTTCAACCACAAATTGAACATCACAACAATCAATAAAAGCGCGTTGGCGCCCAAAATCAGGTAAATGTAATGAATGTTGCCGTTGATACCCATTTCGCGCAGATTACGGCTGTGAAGGTGAATATCGGTCAGCGGCGTCAGCAGGGCGCGGGTTTTAGCGTGTTGAAACAATTCGTTTTCTTCGATGAGATTAGTTATTTTTTGCGACAGCGATTTGACGTCAGTTTGACGATTTAATAAGAGATATGTGAATGTAAACGTTTGCCAGTCATCGTGATAATGCAGCAATATATCTGTATGAAAATGCGATGTTTTGGGAATATCTTTGAATATCCCCGAAACGAAAACAGTATCAGAGACTTGACGTCCGTCAAGAATTATTGCCGACTGTTGAAAATCGTTATTGTCGATGTCGCCAAACAGTTGTCGCGCAAAACTTTCGCTTATCAACGCCTGTCCTCTTCGTTGCAATGCTTCGGTTTTGTCGCCATGCACAAGCGGAACATCGAAAACATGTAAAAAATCGCTGTTCACCATGTAAAAATCATTGACCACACGATGCTTTCCCTGATAAGTCAGTACGGCGGCGCTGACCCTGAACATCTTCGCTGTTCGTTCTATCTCGGGTATTTGCTGCAATACAGGATTTATTGCATTTCCCCAAACGCGCCCGTCAATAGGCTCGTCGTTAAATTGCAGGGTCAAACGCGCAATGTGGTCGGCGTTGGCGTGGTGACGGTCGTAACTCAACTCACGCTTGATGTAGCCCGCCGAAAGCAGCAAACATGCAAACATGACGGATAATCCAGCAAAATTTACTATGCGCAAGGCTCTGTTTTTATTGAAATGTCTAAAATTTATCATGCCACAAAATTATACAATTTTTCATTATAATGCAAAAAAACATTCTTATTTCCTCAAAATTTTATCCATCGTTTTCCCTTTTGCCAATTCGTCAATCAATTTGTCTAAATAACGAATTTGCTGCATCAGTTTGTCTTCGATGTTTTCCACGCGACAGCCGCAAACTACGCCCGTAATTTTACTTACATTAGGATTTATTTGCGGCGCATTGGCAAAAAAAGTTTCCAAATCGCAGTTGTCGTCGATTTGTTGTTTCAGTGTTTGCACATCGTATCCTGTTAGCCAAAAAATAATTTCGTTAACCTCCTCAACCGTGCGTCCCTTTCTTTCCGCTTTTTGAACGTAGAGCGGATAGACTGTGGAAAATGGCATTTTATAGATTTTTGTATTCATATTGTTAAAAAAATTCACGAATATTTATTTAGTTCTTATTAAGAACTCTATATCAGTCTGTTAATGCTTGCTAAATACACTTTTTATCACTTAAAATTAGTCTTTTACTACACTTTTTGTCACTTAAAAACACTCCAAAACTACACTTTTTGTCAGTTAAAATAATCTCCAACTACATACAGCGGCACATTCGTCATCCAACTCTCTTTGCGATAGTTAGATAAAGACGTACGAATAGCGGTTTGCGGTTGATATTTTTCGCAAAAGAGTTTAAAACTTTTCGCCCGAAGGTTTTCGCCGGCTTTTACTTCAATCGGTACAATCTCGTCTTCTTCGTTTTGGACAACAAAATCGACTTCGTATTTACCCTCAAACGGAAAATAATGGATTGAAAAATCTTCTTTTAGTTTCAGTTGTTGAAAAACATACTGTTCTGTCAATGCGCCTTTAAATTCTGTAAAAACGTCATTGCCGTGCAGCAATGTTTTTGCGCCTAATTTTGACATTGCGCCTAATAAGCCTATATCGTTGTGATACAACTTAAAAGCCGACAACTCCTGATATGCCACGAGAGGCAATCCCGGCTTTGAAACGCTATGAACCTTATGCAGCAGTCCCGAATCGACAAGCCACTGAATTGCCAACTCAAAATCCTTTGCCCTTGCGCCTTCCTTTATTATGCCGTAAATAAATTTTTTGTTTTCCTTTGCCAACTGCGAAGGCATGCTGTCCCAAACCATATTGATACGCGGCAAAATCTCTTTGGGGGCATGTTTTGAAAAATCGTTACGGTAGGTTTTTAAAATCTTGTTTTGCAACTGCCTCACTGCTTTCCAGTCTCTGTATTGCGAAAAATGCGCCACCACTTCGGGCATTCCGCCGACATAAAAATAATATCGCAAAAATTCCTTGAATTTATCCGAAAAAGCGTCCAAAACATCCCAAAGTTTTTCGTCCAAAATGCGCGCTAATCCGCTTTCGCCCATTGCAAGCAGAAATTCATAGAACGACATCGGATAAAGTTCCATAAAATCCACTTTTCCAACTGGAAACGATTCGTTGGGATGCAAACTTACACCCAATAGTGAGCCTGCTGCAATAATCTGATATTCAGGCGCATCTTCGTGAAAATATTTCAACGAAGTTATCCCTCGCGGCGCTACCTGAATTTCGTCTAACACAATCAAAGTATCTTCCGCAGTGATTTTGAGATTAGCATGGAGTTCTAAATTGATAATCAGCCGCTTAACATTCATGTCCTGCAAAAACATTTCACGCAAAGCAGTTGATTTTTCGAAATTGATATACACCATCTGCCGGTATTGCGTCTTTCCGAACTCCTGAACAAGCCATGTTTTTCCTACCTGCCTTGCCCCCAAAAATACGAGCGGTTTTTTCGACTTGCTCAACTTCCACTCTATCAGTTTTTTAATCTTCTTACGATACACTTTTTGTCACTTAATAATGGTTGCTTACTACACTTTTTGTCACTTAAAATCGCCGCAAAGTTACACTTTTTTTCAGATAAAAATGCAAAAAAATAACATTTTTTTTTTAGTTTGTTTTAATGCAGATTAGTCAGTTTTCACAACTTCTGCCGGATTACATCGCGCTACATCTAAAATTCTGAAAATAATCATAAATATTATCAACAACAAAATGCTGAAATATAGCCCCGAAAAGAAAAATATATTTAACGATATTCGTTGGTTATACGTTTCGAGCCACATGTTTCCGACATAATAAATAACAGGAAACAAAAGCAGGCAAACTCCACTCCACAGCAGAAAATATGATTTGCCGAAAAGCACAACTATGTCTTTTATTTCAGCGCCGTTGATTTTGCGGATTGCCACTTCTTTGCGTCGTTTTTCGGTGTTCATTGTGATGGCAGAATAAATACCCAACAGACACAGTATCAGACAAATAATAGAAAATACGCCGAACGATAATGAAAGCATTCTTTCTTTATCTAATATAATTCTGGTGATGCCACTGTAAAAATCAACAGAGCCTTCTTGAGAAAAATCGGGATAAAATATTTTTTGTACGTGTAAAATATGCTGTTGGGCTTCTTCTATTTTGCCCGCCGTTGCCTTGACATAGAAATAACCCCATCTATTTTTGTCTATGCGACTGTAAAAAACAGGTTGTTTTAATTGTCCATGTTGGTTATTTTCCTTAACTATTTGAATATATTCTATTACGCCAATAATATTTTTACCGCCAACGGTAGCGCCTAACGGATTACTATCAGGAAATAAGGCTGCAAAAGTTTCGTCTACTAATATCGCGTCGGGAGCATCGTTTTCATTCCATGTGCGTCCCGATACTATTTTTGCATTAAAAAAATCGGCAAAGTTTTCACTAACAATAAATTCGCTTACCATCTGATTTTCATGCCGGTCGATTGTCATTCTGCGTGGAAGATGGTCATATAGCGGAACTGTGGAAAAGAAAACATCTTCAACGGCGCTCGACTGCTTAAGTTGCTGGCGGATAGCCTCAAATTGTCCGGGCGTTTCAACGTCGTTGTACCTGAAACTAAAAATACTTTTCTGTTCATCGACCGATAGTGTATGCCAAATATTTTCCTCAACTTTGTTTACCTGCATTCTTAATATCATCGTACCCGACATAAAAACAAGCATAATAGCCATTTGTATGAAAAGCATAATTTTTCGTCCCCGTTGTTTGCTAACCTTACCCGACAGTCCCATAAAAACGACGCGAACACTCTGACGACTAATTATTTGCACCGGAATAAGACATAAGAGGAAAGTGACTGCCAATCCAAAACATACAGAAAATAATAATTGTTCTCTCATGCGCGCGATGGCGTCTTCGGGATACATTTCGGCTACTCCGGGCTGTTGTATTATCGTCGAATATATCAATTCTAATGCCATGAAACCAAGAATACAAGATAGTACAAAAAGTATTACTATCTCCAAATAGAACGTAATGAGTAACTGTATTTTACCTGCGCCCGTAACCTTTCTGATGGCACACTCTTTTAGCCGGTTATAAAATTGCGCCGTTTGAAAAGAAATAATGTTAAAAAGAGCGACAAATAATACAGAAAGACCAACTATTAATGTTAACACTAACTTTGCTTTTGTACTTTGCGGCAATTGGCTGACAGAAGAAATAAATACTTGTCCGTTTTGTGGGGTATTAGGGTCATTAACAAATACAAAAGGGATATTATTTAACGTTGCCTGAAAATTATCCTGCGAAACTCCCCGCGCTAACATAACCAAAACCCTCGTGCTCCATGTTTCTTGGTTTTGTTGGAAAAAACCGTTTATTTGATTGAAAACAAGCCCGTCGGCACGATAGTACATATTGTTCTTTGAAGGCATATTTTTCATTATGCCTGTGATTGTATAAGTCATGTCGTTTATAATAATAGACCGACCTTGCATAGAATCGATTGAGCCATATTTTTCTGCCGCTCGTTCGTAGAGGACAATGCTGTTTGGCGTGTTCAAAATTGTTTGCAAATTGCCCATCAAAGGCTTGAGCGCAAAGAAGTTAATAAAACTTGTATCCGCCTCCCACAGCCAAAACCTGACGAGGCGGTCACTTTCGTTTTCATCATCGAAAAAACGTCCGTAATAGTGTTTGCCCCAATCAAGTGCGGTAAACTTTTCAACGCCGCTTAAGCCACCCAGCGTTTGATGCATGTTGCCCGAAATGGGCTGAAAATCGAGTGTTCTCAATTCGTATATCCGCTCATGATTGGGATATGCCCTGTCTGCCGACAAGTTCCACAAAAACTGGAAGCAGCAGAACGCAAAAACGACACAGGCGGCAGTAAGCCCCAGAACGCCTATCAACGTTTGACTTTTGTACTTACGCAGATTGCGAAAAGCAAGTTTGAAGTGATGTTTATACATACTCTTATTATTTATTTTACGATTAAACTATTTTCTAAAATCGCCACTGCCTATTTCGGTGAAACTGAGCCACCCTTTTCGGTGAAACTAAGCCACTTTTTTTTGGTTTTTCACTATCAAAAAGACCTGACAAAATTACATGTTTTTTTTAAAACAACAAAAAAAATTACAAAAAAATACAAAAAATCACACATTTTTTTTCCTTAAACTTTCACCTTTTAATTCAAAACGATGTGCGGAGTGCACCAGCCTGTCGAGCACGGCATCGGCAATGACGGCGTCGCCGATGACGTCGAACCAGTTTGAGACGGGCAGTTGGCTGGTGATGATTGTTGCGTGGCGTCCGTGACGGTCTTCGATGATTTCAAGGAAATCATTTTGCAACTGTCCTTGCAGGTGCGTCAATCCGAAATCGTCAATAATCAACAACTGTGTTTTAGCCCAGCGGTCAAAAAGCTTGAGTATTGAGCCCTCTAACCGTGCCATTTTAAGGTTGGTCAACAGTTTTTGCATGTTTTGATAGCACACTGTATAACCCTGTCGGCAGGCGCGATGCCCGAAGGCTGACGCTATGTGGGATTTCCCTACCCCGGTGGCGCCGGTGATGAGTATCGCCTGACCGTTTTTGACCCACTCGCCTGTTGCCAACCGGTCTAATAGCGATTTATCGATGCCGCGCGCGGGCGCGGCATCGATTTCTTCAAAAGCTGCCTGATAGCGAAATCCGGCATTTTTTATTAGTCGGGAGTTGCGGCTTTCCAGCCGCTTGTCGGCTTCAGCCTGCAAAAGCAACTGCATGCCATCACAAAGTGACAAATCTTCAGTGCGACGCAGTTCCATCAGCGCCTGCCACTGCTGCGCCATTCCCGAAAGGCGCAAGCTGACTAATCTGGATTTTATATCTTCCATGATTTTCTGATTTTGATTTAAATTAAACTTAATTTACTGATAATAATTAATTTACGTATAATAATTTTTGCCTCTGATATTTTCTTCGGGCGCGGGCAGCGGAAACAACTCCGGCGGGTCATCTTCCAGCATTAACGATTTGCCCTCTATCAGCGCCTTTATGAACTTTAGACTGTACAATCCTTTGACCAATGCAATGCGACATGCTTTCTCAAATCGGACGGGGTCTGTTTTGCGACAAAGGCTCATCAGCGCATCGCAGGTCTTGTAAAGGATTTCGGGCAATTGCGGCGTGTCAAAGATGCAGGTAATAACATCTGCCAAAGCATCAGACATTTTGCGCGAAGCCTCAATGTAATACGCCGGACTGCGTTGAAGATAGTGTTGGTGCGTTGAGCAGAGATGCTCCTTGACTATCGTGTAGTGTGACGCCCCGCCAACATTGCGAAGATGCGTTGCTATACACTCGTTTTGGCAATATATCTTAACCGTAGTCCGCGTGTAGATAACTTGCACTTTTTGACCGATATAAACGTACGGAACCGAGTAATGATGCTTGTCGCGCCCCATGTAAATACAATTGTTGTTTAAGACACGCAACTCGGCGTAATACTTTATCTGAAAGTCAGTTGCAGGAAGCGCGCACAGTGTATGTTTTTCATCGGCAAGAAACTTTTCCTGGCGTGTATAATCCTTGCGTTGCATGCGGGTTTGGTTGTGTTCAAGGGTCTTTTCGAACACAGCGCGATTAAGTTCGTCTATCGAGAAAAACTTATGATTGCGCAATTTGGCATAAACGCGCGAATATATAATCCGCACCTGATTTTCAACGCTGGCCTTGTCTTTGGGGTGGGCGGGACGTGTGGGCAAAACAACCATACTGTAATGGTTAGCAAAATCTTCCAAGACGCGATTAATTTCAGGCTCATAGCGGTCGGCTTTGATGACGGCTGCCTTAAGATTGTCGGGCACAAGTATTTTGGGCGAGCCGCCCAAAGTGCGCAAACAGCACGTCAGAGCGTGAATAAAGTCATCTGTTTTCTGACTTGGCACACACATCGCAAAAGAATAGTCAGAAAAGGGCAAGCACGCCACAAAAACCTGAACTGCAATTAGTTCGTCTGTTGCCATGTCATAATATCCTAACTTGTCGCCGGCAAAATCGACAAACAGTTTTTCGCCCGCCACGTGCGTAAGGATGGCGGTTGGATTGCGGGCTATAGACAGCTGATTTAGGTGAAAACAAAACTGCGTATAGCGGTAGCCCGACGGATGCTTCGTCAAATACTCCTGCCACAGCAGATGTCGCGTCATATGTTTACGCCCCAGCTCCTTCTCCAAACTCGGCAGCATCTCTTTGAGGTCTTCAAAGCGTTTGTCGGTATAGGCTGCTGTGCCGGCTGAAAATTTGCCCTCAAGTACGGGCTCGTCCAACAGCAGCAGGGCTTCGATTGGCATACCGACCGACTTCAACTTGCCAATGTAATCGTTGACGGTACCCCTGTTCAAGCCCAATTCGCGGGCTATCTTTCGGTTGGATGCTCCTGATAGGTGCATCCGCAATAATTGCTTTATTGTGCTCATTACTACTAATTTATTAGCCATGTCTTTTGATATTTAAAATATTTAAAATGATACATATATGTTATATTTTTACCATCTCAAAATACTAAATAGTAGTGAAAAAACCAAATTTTTTTTTGGTGGCCTGATATAGTCCGAAACCGATGTGCCGCCGCCGCGCCGCTTGGCTTACGAAACGTTATGAAGACGCTATTGTTTTGTCAATCAGCTATATACCAACTATATCTGCCAGCTAACTGGCCTAATATAGTCCGAAACCGTTGTGCCGCCGCCGCGCCGTTTTGCTTACGAAACACTATCAGACATTTAAATGCCTTTGTATCAACTATATACATCAACAAACTGGCTGAATATAGTCCGAAACGCTGTCTCGCCGCTGCTATTGCCTTCATATACATCTATATACGTCCTTTTTGTACTCTAAAACTGGCCTGATATAGTCCGAAATTTAAAAAGCTCCAAAACCGGAAAATCAAATTTCCTATATCTTTACCTATCAACCATTTAGACCTCTAAAAGTGGCCTGGTATAGTCCGAAATAACCACGTTTTTTGCCCAAATTTTCCCCTTCAGAAAACACTGGCCTAATATAGTCCGAAATAATCGGATTTTTATCCCAAAAAACGCGAAAAAAGCCCCTTTTTTATCCAAAATCTGCCAAAATGTCATATTTTTTAGGCTTTTTTTGGGTCGGTTGATAAGGTTTTTTTGCCGAAAAAGTGGCATGGTATAGTCCGAATTATGCACTTTTATTGACTATCCTCTTCGCTATATCCCATTTACCAATCAAGATTTTGAAAATTTATTAAATGGATGGAATTAATAGTAATGATAATATATAATTTTTTATGTTTAATATGAAAACATTCAATTTAATACTATTATTTTGGGTTACCATGTGTATCTCTTGTGTAGATTTACTTTCACTTTTTGGACCCCCAAGCTATTCTTACAGAATAACAAACAATGCTGAATACGATATCTGTGTTGGAATTTGGTGGGGCTGGGTATTTAGTGGAGAATACCAATATCCCGATACATCATTATTGGAATGGGATGGCTTAAGTTTTATTAAAGCTAATTCATACCATCGCGGAGATTTTAAACATCCGCTAGATAAACTTATCACACGTGATATTCCCAGCGACACAATTTCCATATTTTTTTTCCATGCTGACACGATAATTATGAATCACTGGCAGTTAATTAGACGAGACTACAATATATTGCGGCGTTATGATTTAAGTTCGCAGGATATTGTCAAGTTAAAAGAGGCGCATGGAGGGCGTTTCCCCGAAATACCCTATCCGCCTGATGAAAGAATGAAGAATATGAAAATGTGGCCCCCTTATGGGAAATAAATACCTGTGTATGTATATGAAGAAAAAGTATCAGAAAATTTTATTTTTATGCCCCCGATAAACGACATGTTTAGCGCTGTTTAGCGGTCATTT
>Ga0099364_10011062_pt1 | contig 12363 bp, 14 predicted proteins | sample TergutTh196P3_FD_73070 | JGI IMG/M metagenome (GOLD analysis project Ga0099364, IMG submission 73070) | Microcerotermes parvus P3 segment gut microbial communities from Pointe-Noire, Republic of the Congo - Th196 P3 | ecosystem: Host-associated > Arthropoda: Insects > Digestive system > Gut ... | reverse complement strand
CGATATTGACGCTTTTAGAGCAGGTCTTGCTGCAATGGCAAGCAATGCGGATAATGTAAGAGAAGTAACAAATATGACCGAAGTAAACAATACTTTCGCGCAAATTGCAGCATCTCTTACCGATGTTAATCAAAGCCAAACTATTGTGATAAGAGTTCCCGATGGATACGATGACGGCTCCAGATTGCGTTTTACTTTCGACAACGTAAATGCAAGTTCGGTAGCAAATTCCACTCTTTACATTGAAGGAGTTTACAGAAAAAGCGGCACAACTCGCTCGCTTCAAAACGTTGTTTATCACGGCTTGAGTAGCAGTAGCGGCGCAACGGTAACAGGTAGTCTTGCCTCTTTGCGCGGCGTTCTCACTTTTGAAAATACTTCAAACGCTGCGGGAAATAATGTGCCTACAAATAATGTTCAGGCATGGGAATGGAGGGCGGCGCCTCAAATTTGGCAAAGAGATAGCGAATTTGGACGAGAAGGCGACGTCGAAACCATAACAGAAAGGAAAAGCGCAGTAATAATGCTTGTTTTGGACAGTACTACGTCCTTGGGTACTTCCGGTTTTAACACCATGAAAAATGCAGCAAATAATTTTATAACCGTACTGACGAGATAGAATTGAGTAATAATGACAAATATGCTCAAATACAACTGTCGGTTGTAATGACATAGCTTCGCCTCCACCTATTAAACGCCTTGCTATTTTGCGGGGCGTTTTTTTGCGGAATAAAAAAGTGATATTTTTTTTGCACGTTAAAAATATTTTGTACCTTTGTGCCGTTATTATAATAGGGCGAATTTGTTCGAGGCATTAGTCGGGTTCAAGTCCCGAATCGTTCACGGACCCAGGGGCGACCCTGGGACCACGTTTAGCCGGTGATTTATTGCCGGCATTTTCATTTTAACTTATGTAGTTTTCTATCAACAATATAATACACTTGTTGTATTCGCTTGCTTTTCGAGTTCCTTAAATATGTCTGGTAATTTTCGCGTATTTGCTTCGCATCGAACAAATACGCTTCGTGGTAATAAAGCACAACGACTTCACACCCTTTTTTGCTTGCGTCTTTTATATCCTTTAAAACGTTATCCTTTCCTGTTCCTTCTATTCCCTTGATGTCAAACAGTCTGTCATTCAACAGTCCGTCAGGTATTTTTATTCCTTCCGGGTTTTCGCCTTGTTCTTCTGAAAAAAGCGCTACCCGCATACTATAACTCATCAGCACATAAGACGAAATTCTCTCATAATCGCCACGCGGAATTCCAAATATACCTATCGTGGGGTCAAAACGATGTTCTTTATGAAACACCCAATATCCGCCGCTATGCTCGTCAAATCCTGCTTTTGTCCATTCTGTGCCGCTGTATGCATTGTATTCCGCCCTCGCCTTACTTATATATTCCGCCTTTTCGGTCATGTACATTTCGTCTTAAAACTCGGCGCAAAGATAACAATTACAATTCAAGTTTTTTATCATTCCTGACAGGTAACAATTATCACCTACCAATTCTAATAACTGACAACTAATAACTGACAACTGAAAACGATCACGTTCCCGAGCGCCCCTTGATGCGTCCGCTTTTCATTAAGCCGTCATAATGCCTCATTAGCAGGTGGCTTTCAATTTGTTGCAAGGTGTCTAACACTACGCCGACCATAATCAGCAGGCTTGTGCCGCCGAAAAATTGCGCAAATTGCATACTTATACCGAAGAAACTCGCAAAAGCGGGCATAATCGCTACAAATGCCAAGAAAATAGAGCCGGGCAGCGTTATCCGCGACATGATAGTGTCCAAATATTCTACCGTTTTCTTACCCGGTTTGACGCCCGGGATAAATCCGCCGTTACGTTTCATGTCTTCCGCCATCTGCGTGGGATTTATCGTTACTGCGGTGTAGAAATATGTAAAGAGGATAATCAGTATTGCGTTCACAAAATTATACCAAAAGCCTTGAATGTCCATGAATGCTATCAGGAAACCGCTTGGCGCGTCGCCTGCTGCAAATCCTGCGAGGGTTACGGGTACCATCATCAATGCCTGCGCGAAGATGATAGGCATAACGCCTACTGCATTGACTTTCAGAGGTATGTACTGACGGACGCCGCCGTACTGCTTGTTGCCTACTATGCGTTTTGCGTATTGAACGGGTATTTTCCTTACGCCCTGTACGAGCATGATAGATAACCCTATGACTACCAACCAGATAATCATCTCTAACAGGAACACTACCAACCCGCCGCCTTGCGCTTCAAGTCGCCATGCAAATTCCTGAACGAGCGATTCGGGCAGTCGGGCGATGATACCAATCATTATTATCATCGAAATACCGTTGCCTATTCCCTTGTCGGTAATCCGCTCGCCGAGCCACATTACGAACATCGTGCCGCTCATCAGGATTATCGTGCATAGGACGGTAAAGGCTGTGCCTCTAACAAGGAACGCCTCCTGCGGCAACTGATAGTGCAGGTTTGCCAAATATGCGGGCGCCTGCAATACGAGTATGATTATTGTCAGATAGCGCGTGATCTGGTTGATTTTACGCCGTCCGCTTTCGCCTTCGCGCTGGAGTTTCTGGAAGTACGGAATTGCTATTCCAAGCAACTGTACAACGATTGACGCTGAAATGTAGGGCATTATACCCAACGCTACAATAGAGGCGTTGGAAAACGCGCCCCCCGAAAACATGTCCAAAATACCCATTATACCTGTGGCAGTTTGCGATTTCAACGCCTGCAACTGTGTAGGGTCTATACCCGGTAGCGTTACAAACGAACAAAGCCTGTAAATCAGGATTATACCTAACGTAAACAGTATCCTTTCACGAAGGTCTTCAATTTTCCAAATGTTTTTTAATGTCTGTATAAACGACTTCATATTGTTGTGTTCTATTTTTTAATCAGTGATCCTAATAATCCGCGCACCAATCGTTGTCCCTGCGGACTTCCAATCGTCTTAACCACAGTGTTTAAGACCGAAGCGCCTGTATTTGCGCTCTGCCTCGAATTTGTGGATCGGGGTTGCGAGGTTTGTCTTGTTTTTGGCTGTGCGACAGTAGCCTGCTGCTGCCGTTGCTGCGCCTGCTGCTGTTGCTGTGCCTGTTGTTGTTGCTGTTGCGCCGCCTGCTGCTCTTTTGCGTCCATTTCCTGCAAAATTTCGTAAGCGGATTCTCTGTCAACATATTCATCGTATTTGCCGTATATTGGCGATAATTCGATGAGTTCGGCGCGTTCTTCGTCGGTCAGCGGACCGATTTGCGAATGTGGCGGCAGCATTTTAGCGTGTTCCACTATCGAGGGTCGTCCCGAAGGGTCTAAAAATGAAACCAACGCTTCGCCCACGCCGAGTTCGGTAATAACTTGCTCGGTGTTCAGCGCAGGATTGGTGCGGAAGGTTTGAGCCGCCGTTTTGACCGCTTTCTGGTCGCGAGGCGTAAATGCGCGTAGAGCGTGCTGCACGCGATTGCCCAACTGTCCGAGTACGTTGTCGGGTATGTCGGACGGACTTTGCGAAACAAAGTATATCCCAACACCTTTTGAACGTATCAGCCTGACGATTTTTTCTATCTTTTCTACAAGCACTTTCGGCGCGTTGTTGAACAACAGGTGCGCCTCGTCGAAGAAAAATATCAGTTTCGGCTTTGGCTGGTCGCCCGCTTCGGGAAGCGTTTCGTAGAGTTCGGAAAGCAGCCACATCAGCATCGTGGAATACAGCGTTGGCGACTGCATCAGTTTTTCGGCTGCCAACACGCTTACAACGCCCTTTTCATCGCGCGTTTGCATCAAATCCTCGATTTCAAATGCAGGCTCGCCAAAAAAGACGTTACCGCCCTGATCTTCAAGCATCAGCAAGCCGCGTTGAATTATTCCCAAACTTGTTGGGGCAACGGTACCGTATTTGGTGTACAGTTTTGCGTTTTTGCCCACGTGGTCGAGCATTGCGCGAAGGTCTTTCATGTCTATCAACAGCCAGCCGTTGTCATCGGCGATGCGAAATACCAAATGCAGCGAAGCGGTCTGATTGTCGTTGAGATTCAGCAGACGCGACAGCAGCAGAGGTCCCATTCTCGAAATGGTTGTACGCATCGGGTGTCCAAGTTTTCCGTACACATCGAGAAAACTGACGGGGTTTGCCCAAAAATCGAAATTTTCTATTCCAAATTCTTCGACACGCGCTTCAATGATCCTGTTCATCGCGCCCGATTTGCCTATTCCCGACAAATCGCCCTTCACGTCAGCCATAAACACAGGAATACCCTCGTTGCTAAACGCTTCTGCAAGCACTTGCAACGACACCGTTTTACCTGTTCCCGTGGCGCCTGCAATCAAGCCGTGACGGTTTGCCATTCGGGCGTTCAGATATTGAGGCTCGGAACTGTGCGCTATGTATAACAATGTGTCCGTCATAGTGTTTACTTTGTTGTAACGATAGTTGACGCCGTTCCTTCCAACGCTTCGATAGCGGTTTTTGCCGAGTTCGAGAATGCGTGAGCCGTTACGTCCAATTTTTTGGTCAGCGTACCGTTGCCAAGCACTTTTATTAAACTCTTTTTGGGCGCCAAACCCGCTTTTACCAATGTTTCCACATTAATAGCGACTACGCCTGTTTTTTCGGCGAAAGCCTCCAAAGTATCAAGGTTTATAGCCTTGTATTCTTTACGGAACAAATTTTTGAAACCGAACTTTGGAACGCGGCGTTGCAGAGGCATTTGACCGCCTTCAAAACCAATTTTTCTGGAATATCCCGAATTTGATTTTTGCCCTTTGTGACCTTTTGTCGAAGTACCGCCTTTTCCGCTACCCTGACCGCGACCGAGCCTTTTTCCCTGCTTTTTTACCGACCCCGGAGCCGGTTTAAGACTACTTAAATCCATTGCTTTATAATATTCTATTATTATTCAACTGTTACTAAATGGTTTACCTTGGCTATCATTCCAAGTATTTGAGGGGTATCCTCGTGAACGGCGGTAGAATTTATCTTGCCAAGCCCTAACGCCTTAACAGTAGCCTTCTGGCGTTTGGTAGAGCCGATGATACTGCTTTTCAATGTTACACTTATTTTTGCCATTTTGCGATAAATTTTTTTAACCGTTAAACACATTATTTACACTAACTCCACGCTGACGCGCTATTGTCCGCGCATCGCGCAACTGCATCAACGCCTCGAAGGTTGCTTTTACGAGGTTGTGCGGGTTTGACGAGCCTTTCGATTTTGCAAGGACGTCGCGAACGCCAACCGTTTCAAACACAGCCCGCATTGCGCCCCCAGCCTTCACGCCCGTACCGCTCGATGCAGGCTTCATAAATACCGTTGCTCCGCCGTAACGCGCTAATTGCTCGTGAGGGATAGTTCCGTGATGAATAGGAACTTTGATAAGGTTCTTCTTGGCGTCTTCCACGCCCTTTAAAACCGCAGAGGCTATTTCGTTGGATTTGCCCAATCCGTAGCCGACTATTCCTTTTTCGTCGCCTACAACCACTATTGCCGAAAAACTGAACGTGCGTCCGCCTTTGGTTACTTTCGTAACGCGCTGTACGCTGACCAAGCGGTCTTTCAATTCCAAATCGGCAGTTTTTACTTTACGAATACTTGTTGACATGATATTTCTTAAAATTTAAGTCCGCCTTCCCGTGCTGCGTCGGCTAATGATTTAACTCTTCCGTGATACAGATAGCCGTTGCGGTCGAAAACTACCTTGCTCACGCCTTTCTCTAATGCGCGTGCGGCGGCTAATTTGCCCACTAATTTGGCTTGTTCTGTCTTGTTTACTTTTTGTGCGGCAATTTCCTTGCAACGCGACGAGGCGCTCAATAGCGTTGTTCCCGTTGTGTCGTCAACGAACTGCACATATATTTGCGTATTGCTGCGAAATACCGACATGCGCGGCTTGTCTGCCGTTCCCGAAATAACTTTTCGGATTCTCTTTTTGATGCGGTATCGCCTTTCTATCTTTGTTAATGCCATCTTTCAATTATTAAATTAAATTAATTATTATTTACCAGCTGACTTACCCGCTTTCTTTCTCAATATTTCGCCTACGAACTTGATACCCTTACCTTTATATGGTTCGGGCGGACGCAGCGAACGTATCTTTGCAGCCACCTGTCCCAATAACTGCTTGTCTGCGCATTGCAGCGTTATTATTGGATTCTGGCGTTTCTCGGTAACGGTAGTCACCTTAACTTCCTTGGGCAGCGACATTATGATGTCGTGCGAATATCCAAGGCTCATCTCCAAGAGTTGTCCTTTGGCTTCGGCGCGATAACCAACGCCCACCAACTCCTGCTTCTTCGTAAATCCTTCCGAAACGCCTGTAACCATATTGGCTATCAGCGCCCTGTACAAGCCGTGCATCGAACGATGCCGCTTTTGGTCGGTAGGACGGGTAACCAACAACTGGTCGCCTTCCTGCTTCACGGAAATATCTACATCTACTTTCTGGCTCAACTCGCCTTGCGGACCCTTAACCACAACGGTATTGTCGGGTTGAACTGTAACTGTTACCTTATCAGGTATGACAATGGGTAATTTTCCTATCCTTGACATTTCTAATTTCCTCCTTTTTTTAATAAACGTAACACATTACTTCGCCGCCAATATTTCTTGCGCGGGCTTCCTTGTCGGTCATAACGCCTTGCGAAGTTGAAATTATGGCTATACCCAGCCCATTGAGTACACGCGGCAACTCCGCATGACCCACATACTTGCGCAAACCCGGACGGCTAATGCGCTGTATGGACTTAATTGCAGGAATCTTCGTTTCGGGATTGTACTTCAAGGCAATCTTAATATTCCCTTGCGGACGCCCTTCGCCTGCTTCTTCGAACTTGTAATTGAGAATGTAGCCCTTCTCAAAGAGTATCTTAACGATATTTTTCTTGATATTCGATGCGGGACAATCAACAACTCTGTGTCGTGCCATGATCCCGTTCCGAATGCGGGTCAACAAATCTGCTATTGGATCAGTCATTCTATCTTTTATTAATATTAAAAATCGATATCCGATAACCTATATACGTATATATAATGTATATCTTCTATTTCAAAACTACTTTAAAATTTGAGGGCGCAAAGATACTGCTTTTTTTAAAAAAAACAATAAAGTGGAAAATATTTTTGAATTTTTTTGCGTTTGCTGAAAAAAACACTATTTTTGCAGTTTAAAAATTTAGAAATTCGTAATTTTATGGAAGCGGCAGTTTTAAATGCACCGATGAATTCTGTTCAACTTCATTTGTTGAAAATGTTTTCGTTTACCAAAAGCGATGAGAGTCTAAAAGACTTACAATCAGTACTGTTTGAGTATTACCGTAAAAAGTTAAGGGCTCAAACCGATGAATTTTGGAACAATAATAATTTGGACAGTTCTAAAATGGAAGAAATAATGTACGGACACAATCGTATTTCAACGAAATGAAGATAGTTTTAGACACCAATTGTTTGTTGCCGTCTATTTTCTACAATTCCCCATACTCTTGGCTTTGGGATATGTTTTGCGAAGGCAGATTCGTTATGTGTTTTTCTACGGAAATGCTTCATGAATATGAAGAATTGCTTGCTAAATTTTATTCGCCCGAAATCAGTGAAAGCACGATGCATAGCATCATGAATGCCTATAACATAGAACACGTTATTCCCTACTACAAATGGAATTTAATCGCCGCCGACCCCGACGACAACAAATTTGTAGATTGCGCCCTCAACTCCGGCGCCGACTATATCGTTACCAACGACAAACATTTCAACGTGCTAAAAACAATACCCTTCCCGCCAATCAGAGTTATTGATATAGAGGCATTTAAAGATGTATTGATGCTACTATAGAGTTTAGATATTAGTTTTCAGCTATCATAGCGTTGTTTCTGAAAACTGAAAACTTTTTTTGTTGTAATTGGAAAAAAAGGGTTATCTTTGCGGCAAATATAAAATATGTAGTGTATCAACCGGTAATTTTGCATATAGAGACAGCAACGGAAGTTTGTTCTGTTGCCGTGTCGCAGGGAAATAAATGTCTGTACTTAAAGGAAAGTCGCGAAGGTCGCAATCATGCTGCCTTGTTGTCGCTGTTTGCTGAAGAATTGTTGAAAGCAAATGATAATCTTGATGCTGTTGCTGTGAGCGCAGGTCCCGGCTCGTATACGGGGTTGCGTATAGGGTTGTCTACTGCAAAGGGTTTATGCTATGGCTCTAACATTCCGCTTATAGCGGTATCAACGTTGCAAACAATGAGTGTTGGCTTTGCAGAGCAACATGATGTTTTCGACAATGCTTTGCTGTGTCCAATGATTGATGCTCGCCGCATGGAAGTGTATACGGCTCTGTACAATAAAAACGGCAATGCTGTGAAAAATGTTTCGGCGGAAATTATTACCGAAAAATCATTTGATTCTTGGCTTGACGAGCGAAAAATATATTTTTTCGGAAATGGCTCTGCCAAATGCCGCAACGTAATAACGCATCACAATGCAATTTTTATCGAAAATTTTTACCCTTCGGCGCTCAATATGATACAACCGGCATTGCAGGTATACAACGAAAAACTCTTTGTAGATACGGCATATTTTGAACCATATTATTTAAAAGATTTTATTGCAGGTCCAAAGAAAAAAAGTTGAAATGAATGATTGTACCTTGTCGCCATTATTTGGAAAAACATTGACGGAACTTTCTCAAATTGTTAAAGAACTGTCTTTACCGTTTTTTACGGCTAAACAAATTGCAGATTGGCTGTATAAAAAAAATGTATTCTCTATTGTGGAAATGACAAATCTTTCTATAAAAACAAGAATTTTATTGTCTGAAAAGTACATTATTGGGGCAAGGGAGCCACTATCGGTACAAACCTCAAAAGACGGCTCAAAAAAATATCTTTTTTCTGTACCATGTGCGGGGACGATAGAAACCGCCTGTATTCCCGAACGCAATCGCGCTACGCTGTGCATTTCCGTACAGGCTGGCTGTCGTATGGGCTGTTTGTTTTGCATGACCGGACGACAAAAATTTAAGGGCAATCTAACAGTTACCGACATACTTAATCAGTTCCGAAGTCTGCCCGAACACAAAAGCCTCACAAACATCGTTTTCATGGGTATGGGAGAGCCATTCGACAATTCGGAAGAGCTTTTCAAAAGTTTGGAAATACTAACCGCCGACTACGGATATGCGTGGGCGCCAAAGCGGATAACCGTTTCTACAATAGGCATAATGCCTGCTATTCGCAAATTCATGGATAATTGTCGCTGCCATCTTGCTGTGAGCCTGCATCACCCTGTTTCAGAAGAACGTCGTAAACTTGTGCCGGCTGAAAACAAATATCCGATAAAACAAGTAATTGATTATTTGAAAACCTGCGATTTGAACAAACAACGACGTATTTCTTTTGAATATGTGATGCTTGCAGGCATTAATGATACTCAACATCATGCCAACGAAACTGTGCGTCTGCTTTCGGGGCTGCGATGCCGCATGAATCTTATACGTTGCCATACAACTCACGACAGTACATTTGCATCGTCTGACGAAAAGGTTATTCAGCAATTTGCCGATACCCTTAACCGTAAGGGCGTGATTACAACCATTCGTCGCTCGCGCGGAGAAGATATTGACGCTGCCTGCGGAATGTTGTCATGTCAAACAAAGCAATGTGAAAAACTTTATTAAAATCTTAACATTTTCGTAACAACGATTTAAAAATTTATAATTACTTTTGCGGCGAATTTTAATTGGTTTATTTTGGATAATATATACATATTTATATTGATAGTGTTGGTAGCGCTTGCCGTTGTAGATTTAATGGTAGGCGTATCCAACGATGCGGTAAATTTCTTAAATTCCGCAGTCGGCTCCAAAGCGGCAACGCGGCGGGTAATTCTTATTGTTGCTTCGGTGGGAATATTTATCGGTACGCTTACTTCCAACGGCATGATGGAAGTAGCCCGACAGGGAATATTCAATCCGGGAATGTTTACGTTTCACGATGTTATGATGATTTTCCTTGCGGTGATGATTTGCGATGTGGTGTTGCTCGACCTTTTCAATACGTTTGGACTGCCTACGTCCACCACCGTTTCGTTGCTTTTCGAGTTGCTGGGAGCGGCGGTTTTCGTGGCATTGTTTAAAATTTGGGGCGGCGCGTCCGGCGAATTGAGCGAATATATCAACTCGGCAAGGGCGCTAACAATGATTGCCGCGATACTCGCATCAATAATGGTGGCGTTCATTTGCGGAAGCATTGTTATGTTTATTTCGAGGCTGCTGTTCTCGTTTCGCTATAAGCGGGCGTTCAGAAGATTTGGCGCAATGTGGTGCGGAATTTCACTGACGGCAATAGCATATTTCGCCCTGTTCAAAGGAATGCAAGACAGCACCGTAGTATCGAAAGAAACAATGGCTTGGATTTCAGAGCGTGTTGGAATACTTTCTTTAGCGTTTTTTGCAGGCTCGTCGGTAATAATGGGCGTTTTGCAATTCGTATTTAAAGTTAATATTCTGAAAATTATAGTGCTTGCAGGCACTGGGGCATTAGCGTTGGCGTTTGCGGGTAACGACCTTGTAAACTTCATTGGCGTTACCATGGCGGGTATTGATTCGTTCAAAATCGCTTCGGCAACGGGAGATGTAAATATGACGATGGAAGTTCTAAGAGAGCCTGTCAGGGCGCATCCGTCTTTCATGCTTATCGCGGGTACGCTGATGGTAATTGCGCTTTGTACCTCTAAGAAGGCGCGAACAGTTGTTGATACAGGAGTAAACCTTGCCCGACAGGGCGACGGTGATGAGCGATTCGGTTCTTCACAGGCTTCGCGGGCATTGGTACGCAGCGCGATGACTATCAACAAGCAATTTTCTGCACTGCTGCCCGACAAGGTAAACAAATTCATTGACAGTCGTTTCAAACCGTGGCATTACGATAAGAAACACAAAGCCGCATTCGATCTGATACGCGCTTCGGTAAACCTCACCGTTGCGGCGTTGCTTATTGCTTCGGCTACTTCGCTGAAATTACCGCTTTCAACAACATACGTCACGTTCATGGTTGCAATGGCTACATCGCTCAGCGACAGGGCTTGGGGTCGCGAAAGCGCAGTATATCGTATAACAGGAGTATTGACAGTAGTTTCAGGATGGTTTGTGACGGCAATAGTGGCGTTTTCAACAGGCGCAATAGTGGCGTTACTGCTAATGTGGGGCGGAAATTTCGCCATGTTCCCGCTGTTGTTGTTGTGCGCATTCTTGCTAATACAGACAACAAAACTACACAAAAGGCTTACTAAGAAACAGCCCGAAAAAGAAGAAACCGTATTCGAAAAAAGTTCAGTCATAAAACAGTGTAACGACGAGATTTGCAGTTCATTCGAGCAAATGAGCCGTATTTATTCACACACATTGAAAGGACTTGCTATCGAAGACCGCAAGAAGTTGAAAAAACTTTCAAAGGAGGCGGCAGAACTGTATCAGAAGGAAAAGGACCGCAGGCTTTACGAAATGGTGCCTACGCTTAACCGCTTACATGAAGACGCAGTAGAAACAGGACATTACTACATACAGGTGAACGATTATCTGTACGAGGTTTCTAAATCGCTGATGGCTATAACCAAAGGAAGTTTTGAATATATTGACAACAATCACGAAGGTTTGAGCCAAAAACAGTTAGAAGGTTTGGAAGAAATAGAAAGGGCGGTCACAGAAGTCTATGCAAACATTGTAGACATGTTGCGCACATCTGATTTCGCCAATTTTGAAAATACATTGGCAAAACGCGACGATATTTTCGACCTTTTCGTTGATAACATAAAATCGCAAATCAAGCGCGTGAAAAGCAAGGAAAGCAGTACGCGCAACAGTATGCTCTTCCTTGACATAGTAAGCGAAACCAAAACAATGATGCTGCAAGCGCGAAACATGATGAGAGCGCAGAGATTGTTTCTTGGATAAAAAATTCAAATTACGCAAAAATGCGGTTTGGACGGTACGGATATAAAGTTAAAATATATGTAAAAGATAATTAGCCGAGTTGCGAATCATAAAAATTCTTAAAAAAAGTAAAATAAAATTATTTTAAAGATAAAAAGTTGTAATATTGCGGCTGATTTATACATGGTTATGTTCGTTGTTTGTCGAACTGCGAATAATCTGTTATACATCTCAAAATATTAAGTAAATGATTTTTTATGATACATAACAATAATTACGATGACTTGCCTGTTTATCGGGCAAACGATGGAGTAGAGTTTGATTTGTTAGACTTGAAGGTCGCCCTCCTTCATCATGGCATACAAGTTGATGATGCTGTGTATGAGGCGTTTGAAGGAAATGCGCGACTGTCTAAAAGTCCTTTTCGTTGCAGTTCTATGATACTTA
>Ga0099364_10011061_pt1 | contig 12364 bp, 17 predicted proteins | sample TergutTh196P3_FD_73070 | JGI IMG/M metagenome (GOLD analysis project Ga0099364, IMG submission 73070) | Microcerotermes parvus P3 segment gut microbial communities from Pointe-Noire, Republic of the Congo - Th196 P3 | ecosystem: Host-associated > Arthropoda: Insects > Digestive system > Gut ... | reverse complement strand
GGTTGAATCACTTATATCACCCTCTAAATTTGATAAATCTTTGCCAACACCTACATTATACCTGATTATTGGAATATTGCCTAATAGCAATTTTAGAGGTTCCCTTAACCCTTATTTTTTTATGTAATTTTCTCCGGCATTTCGTAAACGAAAATATCTCCAGCCTCATCAAGCCACGTGACAGTGTTACGGGGCGTTGTTTTAAATTTGCCGATTGCGATCAAGCGCAATTTGTCAAGAATGTTTTGGCTCATTCCAAAGTCAATTGATTTGGTTTGATTACCGTATGCACGGCCTTTGAAAAACAATGGAGAGATTTTCTAAAGCGATGAAAAAAGCGTACCTGTTCCAGGTATGCTTTTTTCATCGTCAGTTTTCTTCCGTTGAGGTTTTGTAGACAGGCGGCTGTTCTCAAAAATCTGCTCAAACATGGAATACACTCCCGCCAAAAAGACCGTGATTGCCCTCTGCCTTGCTTTGGAATTGCCCCGTACTGATGCCGACCTTTTAATGTCGTCTGCCGAGTACAGTCTGTCCCGCGCCGATGATTTTGATTTGGCAATCGCCTTTTGTATCGAGAAAAAGGAGTACGACTTCTTGAACATCAACGAGGTGCTTAACCATTTCGGGTTTGAGGTCTTTTGACCCGCCCCGAAAAATGTCGCCGCAGCGGCGACCTTTTTGATCGGCGGATGGCGTATAGTAGCGATAGGGGTTATGAAACCACCAAAAAAACAGAAAGAGGGTAAATGATTATGTCTAAAAAGCCAAAGGAAAGTGTATTAACATACTGGAAAAAGAAACTCATGGGAGATGTAGTGGAGGATGTCGCGGTAAGTGGGGCGGCAAAAGCGGCAACGGGTCTTTTGAAATTCGGGATTTTCGGTAAGGTTATCGTTGTCGTTGTAGTTGGGTGTGTCATCGTAGGCACGGTCTACTATATTTACAACGGCGGATTTTCACCTCGCGACAAAAACGCGGACGGAAACAACGTGGTTGTCGCAGACGAAAGTCCAACCCCAAGTCCAAACCGCGGAAATTTAATGGGCGGCGGCACACTTGATGATACCAACGATGATATTTTGCCCGACAGCACATTCTACGATGACACAATCAACAACAACACAGACGATGCCTCAAACGGCGAGGACGTGGACGATGTTGAGGTAGGCGGCGAGTTGAGCGGCACATTTTTAGACGAAACCGGCACGGTGTCCCTCGCGTTTTCGGATGGCACGGTAATACTTGATTTTCCCACAGATGGCTACACAATCGACGGGACATATACAGCGGAGGACGGTATCTTAACTTTGCATTTTAATGAATGGTCGCCTATGTTTAACACGCCGATTCCATATGAGATGAAGGGCGGCAACCTGATTTTAGACGGCGCTTTGTACACGAAGCAATAAGCGAAGGCGAGGAAACCGCATGGAAAAGAAAATCATTCGCGCAGCCGACTATTTGCCTAAAACCAATAATGACGATGGCAATGGATATGATTTTGAACTGCCGGTGTCCGAGCAACTGCTGTACAGCCTGTTTGGGGATTCGCCGGACTACTCTAAACGAAAGTTTGAGATAATTTGGCAAAAATTTATTGATGCCAAAGATGAAGATACTATTGCGTATTGCCTTGAAAGAGGCGTTGACGTAATCGGGGACGACGGCGAACCCGTGGGCGGTTGGCGTGATATTGCCGTTATGCTTAAAGCCATCGAGCGCGGTATTCTCAAGCTGAAAACAAAAGATAGCGAGGAACGCCCATGAAAACCATTGACGATGTATTAAACCGTATTACCGAAGAAGATGCAGGCGCGATGATTGTCCGTCCCGCTAAGAATAAGGACATAAAGCTGTGCAACAAAGATTTTGCCGAGAGCGGCATAGCCCTGACCATTCCCGGTGAATATGAGGCTTTCTTGAAAAAGCTCAACGGCTTTGCATGGAATGGCATAGAGTTGTACAGCACCGACCAAGTGACCGACAGCGAAACGAATTATACACTGAACGACATTGTATCGGCAAACGAGCATTTCCGCAGGGTCAACGATGGGCTGGAGCATTGTTTCTACTTCGGGCGCGCCGATGAAGATTTGTACGTTTACAACACCCAAAACAAGAAGTGGGAAATCCTCGACATGACCGGCAGGGATGTTATGGAGGAATACGACAGCTTTGAGGAATTATTCGTCGCGGTTGTTGGCGGCAGGATATAGGAGCGTGGCGGCATGAAAACAATAGACGATGTTTTGTACTATTTTCAGACAAAAGAGCAAGCGATGATTGTCCGTCCTGCTACGGCTGATGATTTGAGCCTGTGCCAAAGGTACATGAGCGAACTGGAGTACCCGCCTATTCCGCAGGAGTACGCCGATTTTCTAAGTAAACTCAATGGCTTTGCGTGGAACGGAATACAAATACACGGCACAGACCAAGTAACAGACCCCGAAAGCAATTTTACATTAAACGATATTGTCACGGCAAACGAAGATTTTTACGAGGGTTGCGAAGGGTTTGAACATTATTTTTACTTCGGCGACGCAGGCGAATGGTTCTATATATACAACACCGAAAGCGAGCGGTGGGGAGTGATGGAAAGAAGCGGCAGGGCTGTTTTGAAAGAATACGACACTTTCGAGGAATTATTCGTTACAGAAGTAAGCCGCAGAATTTAGGGGGAGCATAAATGACTTATGAAGATGTTTTAGCCACCATACAAGCGCTGATTGCCAAAATGGACGGCAACCCGACTAACTCGCTGAAATACGAGATACTTGGCGACATGGCAAAAATTGTTGACGCAGGCATAGCTGACGGGGCTGCACCTATTGACGCGCTTGAATGTAACCTCTATCTCGGAAGCGGGTACTTTGCTTTGGGGCATTACACCCTCTCGTTGGAATACTACGGTAAGGCGATGACGGCTTTGGAAAAATGCAGGGGCAGCTATGCCGAAGATGAGGATTTGGTGGAATGGCTTGAAGAAGGCTTTATCAATATGCGCGATATGTACAGCCGCATGGGGGAACCCGACGAAGCTGACAAACTGGCTGCTTTCGTCAAGGACATCGCGCCGGATTCCTATGCCGCGTTCACAAGCGCAAGAAGGATAGACCATATAAAACGCGACCCCATTGAATATACAGAACGGTACATGGCGATCCTACCGGAGCTTGAAGCGAAACTTGACGCCGAATTAGAGGGCGAGAGCCGGGGCATGGGGTTCTGCTTTCACCTTTGGCACAAAAAAGCGGAAATATTAAAGCGGGATTACGGCATCGAATGGGAATCCCCCGGTTTGCTTAATCCCACCGTCAGATTTGATTAGGAGGCTTTGCAATGAGCGCAAATTATAACGAACCCGACAAGACCTTCCGCGACAAATGATTTCGCGGCAAAGACTGATATGCGCGCCCGTGCCGCCGCATTGGGGCATGAAGAAGCCCGATTAAAATGTCCCGAAGGGGCAACAAAAGCAGAGGAGATTAAAAAAATGGAAAAATCAATAACTGTATTAGCGGCAGAGTTGTTGGTGAAAAATCAAGGAGCTTGGTGGGGCAGCACTATCCAAGTGAAAGATGAAAATGGGAATCTTTTTACTTTCGTGTTCACAAAGCCGGGGTATAGCGAGTTCACCACATATAAATTCGAGTGTCACAGCGATTTATTTGAACGAGCCATTGGCTTTGGAATTACTACCGTTTATGAAGAAATCACTATGGAGTATTTCCATAACCCCAACTATGCACAGACAGAAATGAAGTATGATAAAGAAATGGTATCTAAACACGAAGAAACATTACGCCGTGCCATAGAGCTTGCTCTTCCAATGGAATCGGTGAAGCCAACAACGTAGGCTTCAATAATAATATATGGAGGAACGCCTTTATGAAAAAAGCGATAATTCTAATAATAATTTTAATGTTATGCACCCTGTTTCCCATATCGGCGCAGGCTTCATTCTTCGCGCCTGATGTCCCCGAAGAATATCCTGTAACAGCGCAAGCGGCTTACTTCACGCCGGATGTGGAAGAAGGCGAGAGAATTTTCGTGTACGATTTTGCGAACCGTACATCTTCCGCTTTCAGCGGTAATAATGGCGCCAATAGTTGGGGCGTTGATTACGGCGAACAGGTGCGCGTTGATGAACTCATGGAAAACGGTTGGTGCAAGATTTATTATTCATCGCCGGAAAAGGGCATTGATAGAGGCGGCTAGAGGACACCCTCGCGCTTTGTTCATGGCCGGTTTATGTTTTGAGCTTGGCCGGGGCGAGGAAAAAGACATGGACGAAGCGATGGACTACTATAAACAAGCGGCGGCACTCGGCGAAGTCAATGCCATTAAACGGCTTGCAGATGGCAAAGCTGTTGAAGCGCCTGACCCCGCAGATGATGCAAAGTATTATAAATGCGAAGGTGAATCAGAGAACGATTGGGATGCCTTAACCGACCTTGCCACCGAATACGAGAACAAGAAAGAATTTGACAAAGCGTTTGAGATATACATGAAGCTGGCGACCGAAGACAACGACTCCTATTCACAATATTATTTAGCGCTGATGTACGAAAAAGGCGAGGGCGTGGATAAAGATATTGACCTCGCCATGGGGTGGATGACGAAAGCTGCCGAACAAGGCGATGCGGCTGCAAAGGAATGGGTTAAGAAACACGGAATCAGCACCGTCACCGAAAAAGAGCGGAAGGATTTTCAAGCTAACCTTAAAGAAGCGGAAGAAGGCCATCCCACGGGTCAGAGCATTGTGGGCGACGAGTATTATTATGGCGGCGTTGTGGAGCAAGATTATGAGAAAGCCGCCTACTGGTATGCAAAAGCCACCGAAGATACAGAATTAGCGGAAACGGATGCCGCCATAAACCTTGGTGATATGTACCGTGACGGCATATTGGGCGAACCCGACATCGAAAACGCGATTTACTATTACGAAATAGCCGGAATGATGACTATTAAGCACGGCGAGGTCATGGATTACAGCGCAGCGAGTAACCTTATTGAGATTTACTGTGAAGGCGATAAAAGTGTCCGCGATTACGAGAAAGCCGCCTACTGGATGAAGGCTTTGGTCGATGAAGGCGACGACAGTTACGAGCGTAAACTTATGGAACTGTGGGGCGAGGGACACAGCGTTGACCCCTTTGATTTGGCGAATAAATATTACCGCGATAAAGATAACAAAAAGGTTATTTATTGGCTGAAGAAAAGCGCATATAACGAAAACCCGGTGGCCATGAAAGAATATGGCGCGGCGCTATGCGATGCGGAGGATGTTTTTCACGGCGTAAAATGGCTGGAAAAAGCCGCCAATGTCGAAAATGCCGACGCGCAATATTTTTTAGGACGCCTGTATTATTCCGGTACAAAAGTACCCAGAGATGAAGACGCGGGTATACGGTGGATGATTAAAGCGGCTGATAGCGGACACCCAAAAGCACCGGAGATGCTTGATGTTTTCTTGGGCGCAGAATTAAATAAGGCGGCAGAATTAAGCGAAGTGGGAAATGATGCCGAAGCCGTAAAAATATACCGTAAGGTTGTAGCGCAAAAGTGTTCGTCAAAATGGGTAGCGACGGCGGCATATAATCTCGCCATATGTTATATGAACGGACAGGGTGTAGGAATTGATTATGAGCAAATGGGGAAATGGGCTGAAACGGCTCATAATAAGGGTTATGAAGACACAAAAGCAACAGAAGCGTTAGTTGCAGCGGCAAAATTTTTACCATATACAGCGACCTGTCCGTGGTGCGGCGAAAAAACCAAATTCGACAAAAAATTAAAAAAGAATGATTTTTTGAGTTGTGTTAGTTGTGATAAGCGTTTCCAATACATTACGGCGTATGAGTCAAACCGTGCATAATGTCCCCGCAGCGGCGACCAAATCGTCGCGGATTGCCGGTAAAATAAAACTGTGAAAAGGAGCGATGAAGCAATGAACATAGATTCAGGCGATATTATTTCAGACGTAATCAGCGGCGTGTTGGAGTTTGCCGTTGAAGTCAGGAAAATGAAAAAGGCGAAAAAGGCTGCCGAACAAGCCGCCGCCGATTTTGAAGCCATGCGGCAAAACGCTGTCCCAAGCGACGGGCTGCTTGACTCGCGGGAAATGTATCTCATGGGCGCGCGGTACTATAACGGCACACACGGACACCCGCAAAATCATAAAAGAGCGTTGGAGTATTTCAATGCGGCGGCTAATGAGGGTTATCCCGACGCGCAATTCGCTATGGCCATGATGTACTTAAACGAGGAAGGCGGCTTGACCTATTGCGACGAGGCGGCAAGATGGCTTGGCGAAGCCGCAGACAAAGGGCATACCGAGGCCATGGTGGAACTTGCAAACTTACTTGTTTCCGGCAGATGGCTGACTGACCCCGAACTGGCTATCAGTTGGTACGAAAACGCCGCCGACTACGGACACAGCGAGGCGCAAATGAAGCTGTTTGCCATGTATTTCAGCGAGGATGCCGTAAAAGACCGCGACAAGGCGGCTTATTTCGCAAGGTTAGCGGCTGAAAACGGCGTTGAGGGCATGGCAAAGGTTGTTTCCGATTTTGAGTATATAGGCTACAGCGGCGACCCTGCCACAGTTGCCGAAGCATATTACGAGGGAAAGCACGGCAAAGACGAGAATTGAAAAAAAGCCGTCTGGTGGCTGACTAAATTGGCTGATAAGGGCGATGTCGCCGCTAAATTCAAACTCGGCAAAATCTACGCAACAGGCGAAAGCGGCGAGGATGAGCAAACGTCCAAATTCTATGCGAAGATGTGGTATGAAGAAGCGGCAAATGCGGGCTACAACGACGCGCAGCATAATTTAGCCCTGTTGCATTATCAAGGCTATTTCGGCGAGGTTGACCATGAAGCGGCGTTTAAGTGGATGTATCAGTCCGCGCAGTCGGGCGACAGCGATTCACAGCTTATCGCCGGAGGTATGTATTACAATGGCGTGGGCGTGGAGGAAAACCAACAAGCCGGTTTGGAGCTTATAAGGAAATCAGCTTCGCAGGGCAATGAGGAAGCGCGGGAGGTTCTTAGTCAATTAGAGGGCGACTAAAGCGCGGCGGCAAGGGAAAGCAGATGCAAGCAAAATGAAATTCACAAGGAAAGGAAAATAATGATGAATAATAACACGATTGATGAAAGCATCAGGAATAATTACGCTGTTCGCGCTTGCTTTGAAAAGGACGCCGATACGGTAGTCAAAGCCGCAGAATCCGGCGACCCCATTGCCATGTATTGCTATAGCCGTTGGCTCTGCGCCGAATGTGAGGAAACGCCGCACACAGGCAATGTTCCAAACGACATGGCGAAATCGTGGGAGTGGCTGCATAAGTCCGCAGAAGCGGGCTTTCCGAGGGCAATGTTTGATGTTGGGGAAGCGTACAGGCGTAATGACTGGTTTTCTTATGTGCAAAAGGACTTGAAACAAGCGCGGCTTTGGCTTGAAAAAGCAAACGCGCACGGTGAGGCCGCCGCCGATTATGCCTTATTTGAACTTGATTCAATACTTGACAACATATCGCACCAACCGAAAGCACATCCGGCATGGGAGGACGCTAACAACATTGCAAAAATCCTTTATAAGCAGTTTCCCAAGACTGCTCCGTTTGACCTTGACAGCGATGATTTGTTAAAAATTATTGAGGAATCGGAGCTTTCATATCTTCTTAAAGAACCGTATCCCCAAGACCGTGATGAGATTCTCTACGAAATTAAAAGCGAGTGGCTTCATTACAAACAAGGCATCGAATAAAACCCGAAGTGAAAGGCAGCGCAAAATGGACAAATCCTATTACGACATGAGCTACGGCGAAATGGAAGATGAATCACTCAAACTTGATGCCGCCATCGCAAAGGGCGACACAGGCGCGATGATGTCGCAGGCTATGTTGTGCCATCGGCTCGGAAACAGCGAAGGTACAAGGCATTATATAAAAATGGCGGCTGATGCGGGACACCCTCTCGCAATCATGCAATGTGACCTCACATGGGACGATACCCGCAAAATTGCTATTGTCCTTGACGATAAATACCCTCGTACCGATGTGCTGTCGCTAAACGACACGAAGCTACTCGATATGATGAAGGATGCCGGAATACTGAACAGACTGCCGGGGATTGACGAGGAAAAGCGGAAAGATTATTTGTTTGCGATAAAGTGAGCTCTGTCGCGGGTAATCGAGGGCGATGGTGACTATAACGCCCGTCAGGTTGAGGCAGAGGTTTAATGAGGATTTTCAATGGCTGATTATTTCAAGAAAAACACAAAAATCCCGCTGACTAACAAGGACACAGCGATTATAAAGGAACGGCTCGGCGAGGGCGGGTCAGGGCGTTGTCTACCGCGTAACGGTGAACGGCAAGGATTACGCGCTCAAATGGTATCATAATGGCGCGATTGCAAATCCCAAGCGGTTTTATAAGAACCTTACAGACAATATCGCAAAGGGTGCCCCGACCTCCGCGTTCCTGTGGCCGCTGTATTTGACCGAACCCAAAGATGGCAGTTTCGGCTACATAATGAATCTTCGTGAGAAGAAATACAAGGATTTTTCCGACTTCCTACTGGTAAAAGTACGTTTCGGCTCAATCTCGGCGGCAATCACCGCCTGCCTAAACATCACCAACGGATTCCGCGACTTACACCGCAAGGGCTTTTCCTATCAGGACTTAAACGACGGCAACTTTTTCATCGACCCGCAGACCGGCGACGTGCTAATCTGCGACAACGATAACGTGTCCCCTTTCGGCGACAACCTCGGAATCGCGGGCAAGGCGCGTTACATGGCTCCCGAAGTCGTCCGTAACATAAAAAAGCCGAACACCATGACCGACCGTTTCTCTCTGGCGGTTATTCTGTTCCGCATATTGTTCCTCGATCATCCGCTTGAGGGAAAGCAGTTCGAGTAGTTCGAATAGTTCAAGCAGCGGTAGCGGTTACGACCCTAATTTCGTAAAGCGCAGGGAGCAATATAAAAAAGAAAATCCAAACAGTTGGATGCAAGAGTAAAAATGTAATCGTAGTGGCGACCACAGCACGAGAAACGTCGTGTATATTGAAATCAAGAAATAAAACGGAGGTAAATCAAAATGGCAAATATTTATGATTCAGCGGTAGAAGTAGCCCGCAGAACAATGGTACTCTTTTTCATGGTAGACACGTCGGGTAGCATGGAGGGTTCTAAAATCGGGACGCTCAATTCTGCAATTGAGGACGTTATCCCCGAAATCCGGCAAATCTCAAGCGAGAACGCCGACGCGCAAATCAAAATCGCTGTATTGGAGTTTTCCGAAGGCGCGAAATGGCTGACCCCCGCGCCTATGGACGTCGCCGATTATTCGTGGAACTACCTTAACGCGGACGGTATCACCGACTTCGGCGCGGCTTGCAAGGAGCTTAACGCCAAGCTGTCGCGGGACGCTTTTATGGGCGACGTGACCGGCTCGTTCGCTCCGGCTATCTTTTTGCTGTCGGACGGCGAACCCACCGACGATTACAAGAAACATTTGGCGGACTTGTGGCAGAATAATTGGTTTAAGAAAGCCATCAAAGCGGCGGTCGCCATCGGCGACGACGCCAACAAAGACGTGCTGAAAGAGTTTGCAGGCGGCATGGAAGCCGTGCTGACCGTCCACAGCCCCCAAGCCCTGCGGAAGATCATCCGCTTTGTGTCAGTCACGGCTTCGCAAATCGGCTCCAAGAGCAGCAGCGTCGGCAGGGCGGGCGTGGACGAGGCTGCGTCAAAACAAGCGGAGTTCATAAAGCAAATCGAAAGCTCCGACATTTTGGAAGATGACGAAGATTTGAAATGGTAGCTTTTGCTCATTCGGTAATCGGCGCAAGCCACGTCAAAAACGGGCAGCCCTGTCAGGACGCTTCGCTGTGCGTGAAAAACGAGGCGTACACCTTGATTGCCGTCGCGGACGGGCATGGCGGTGAGCGGTATTTCCGTTCGGACATCGGCAGCCGTTTTGCCGTAGAAGCCGCGGATTTCCTGACCGAACCGGCTGTTCTTGATGTGCTCCGAAACGTGAAAAGGGAGGAGCACCGCGAAAGTATCATCTTGCAATTAAAAAAGAGCATCATCAATCTGTGGAACATGAATATCACGGTACACGTTGAGAATAACCCATTCACGGAAGATGAGCTTAACGCCATCCCTGAAAAGTATGCTGAAAGATACCGGGGCGGTGAGCAAATCGAAGCGGCTTACGGCTCCACACTGATCGCGGTGTTATTGACTGAAAAATTTATCCTTGCAATGCAAATCGGTGACGGGAATGCAGTAACGGTTGACAACGCCGGAATGTTTGCACAGCCGATTCCCGCTGATGAAAACTGTTTCTTGAACGTAACAACCTCGCTTTGCGATGAAAACGCCATAGAATCGTTCCGCCACAGTTACAGTGACATATCGCCCGTCGCTGTGTTAATTGGCACTGACGGGATTGACGATTGCTTCGCCGGAGCGGAAAAGCTGTTTGACTTTTACAGGGTTGTTCTCACTTCGTTCCGCGATAAAGACGAGGAGACCGCTAAAACGGAGCTTATAGATTACCTCCCCCGCCTTTCCGAAAAAGGCAGCGGCGATGATATTTCCATCGGGATGATGATAGATAAAGAGTTATTGCAAGCTATCAATATTGAAACACCAAAACAAGAAACCGATAGGAGGCGGCAGCGATGACAGAGCAGAAGAAAATACTGATAATCCGATTGGGACAGCAGAGGGATGATAAATCCTATTTAAAATTGGAGCAGTACAAGTTGAAGCTGTTCCGCATTACGCTTGTCAAGCAATATCTGAAACTGAATTATACCCTAAAAGAAGATAAGGACATATCCGCGCAGGAATATGACCTTGACGCGCTTGCGGAGTTTATACAGGCGCAGAAAGACCTTCGGCTTGACGAGTACGACCTTGTATTGGGCTGTATCGATAGACACCATATCGGTGAGGAAAAATACTTAGCAGAGGTGAGCAAAGATGTTGAGCGCAACAAGTTTTATATCCTCTGCACAACCGATATCATGGAACGGTTGAATGAGGGCAAGGTCAGCCTTTTCAATTACCTCTTGTATATCATCTACGAAATGTACACCCGAAAATATCTCGGCATTGACCCCGAATACCATGAGCATCCGGGCTGTCTGTTGGATTATTGGTTTCTCGACCGCGATTTGATTGTCGGTTGCGTAAAGCCTGTGCTGTGCTAGGATTGTACATCCGGTGTTACCGACAAAGAAACGGTGGCGGTTGCTCTCGGCGGCACGTTCTGGCACGGAGTCGTAACTTCGGCGATACCGCTTGTGATAATGTGTATCTTAGTCGCTCCGTTTATGGGGAGCAATAAAAAGTAGGAACAAGGTGGTGATTTCATGGCAGCAAGTGTTCTATTGGCAAAATGCGAAGATGGCCGGACTTTCGGCATCCGTGTTGAAAAACGCGAGAATGATTGGCTCAGGACTTGGGCGTTCCCCATAGATGAGGCAAAAGCAAAGCGCGAAGGCTTTGACAAAAATAAAATAAAGGGTACATCTAATAATGTTTTTGTATGTTTGCTTTTCCATATTTTTATTCTAACTGATATTAACTTGCCAGTGGTCAAACTGATTTACATATTATTGATTTCAGATTCCGTGATTTTTCTGTGCATACAATTAAAAGACAAAAGCAGCCCATTTCTTTCGATTGCGGTTACTTTTTCAATCGATCTCAATAATTTCACCTGTTGCCGCGTTAAACTTAATTTCATATTTTCGTCCATTGTTGTTTACTTCTACTTCGCAAACAAGCATTCCGTATTTGTACTCCCATATAATTTCCCTGACTGTGCCGCCGCCAATTCGCGCAATAGCGGCTTCGGCGAGTTGTATTGCCCTTACGGACGTGACTTCACTGTCTGTCAGCCCGATCAGCGCTTGATGAGATTTAGACCGCTTACTTTTATGTCTGGTAATTTCACCCGTTACCGCGTTAATTGTAATTTCATGCTTTTGCCCATTATGGTACATTTCAGCTTCGTAAACGGGCCCGCGCCTGCCCCGCTTCCATTCAATCTCCTTGAGTATGCCGCCGCCAGTCCTGCCAATAGCAATCCCTATCGCCCTCTCAAAAGTAATTTGAGTTTCGCCCAAAACAGAGGCATGAGCCGATACGGGCGTGACAAGGGTAGCCCACGCAACGCAAAATATGGCGATGGCAAACATCATCATCTTTCTCATTGTAGTACCTCCTAAAATATTTAATTAAAGGGAACCTCTAAAAAAACAAAAGAGGCTCGAATTATTTTTTAAAATCGTGTTTTTTAAAAAATGTCGTAATATATTTTTGCTTAT
>Ga0099364_10011060_pt1 | contig 12364 bp, 11 predicted proteins | sample TergutTh196P3_FD_73070 | JGI IMG/M metagenome (GOLD analysis project Ga0099364, IMG submission 73070) | Microcerotermes parvus P3 segment gut microbial communities from Pointe-Noire, Republic of the Congo - Th196 P3 | ecosystem: Host-associated > Arthropoda: Insects > Digestive system > Gut ... | reverse complement strand
AGTCCCTGCCGAAAGATATGTATGCAGTTCAACCTTGTCTTGAGCATTGCCTTGACGGTCTATTCTTCCATTGCGTTGTATAAAATCCGAAGGGCGGTACGGTATATCAAAATGATGCAAAGCGGAGCTATTTCCCTGCAAGTTTAACCCCTCGCCTATACAGGCGGTTGAACCTATAATTGCTTTGTATATACCACGGTTAAACGCACTGACCGCTTGGGACACTTCTCTTTCAACCATGCTGTCATTTTTAAGTCCGCCTGACTTTGTAAAACCATTTACAATGATAATTTCATCAGGTTTGAACCCTGCATTGCATAACGCCGTCTTTATCTTGTCATGTATGTTGAATGATGTATCGCTTGAGAATACACGGTCGCAGAATATAACTTGTCCGCCATTAGTGGTGGTATAATTCTTTCTTGCGTTGTCTGCCAAGGTAGCAAGTTTAGGGTTATGCCAATTTTTCCATGAAGCGGGATCATGGAGTTCTAGGTCAAGAGAAGCGGTACGCATTTGAGAATAGAATGTAAGATAGTTCTGCCCGGGGAATAACTCTTTCCTGTCTTCTTTGTCGGTTTCTTTGTATCGTTCCAGTTCAGCGGATATTTCCTGTAGTACACTTGTCTGTTCTGGATTAGACGGTATTACATTGGGACGGTTATGGGCATCAGGCTTTATAAGATTTATCTTTTGAGGATCGTTCTGGTAGTCTGTATATTTGAAAAAGATGTTTTGCAGTGTCTGTATGTTCTTAAAGCCTTTAAGGATTTTCTTTTCAGTTACAGTACCGTTCTGCCAATCGTAAGCGGTTCCAGTTTCGATGTCGGCAAAGTTTTTGATAAAGCCGTCAATGGTGCTGATACCAAAGCGTTCCAGTTCTTCTGGAGCGATATACATAAGCATATTGAAGTATTCAAGGGGCGAATTGGTTAAAGGCGTTGCGGTTAAAAGATAGATGTTTTTACCATTATTGTTGCGCCTGATGTACTCAGTCTTTTTGAATAATGACATTGCTTTAGCAGACTGCCGACCATCGTTAAGACCAGTTTCTCTGGACAGGCTTGATGAGAAAAGATTTTTGTAGCGGTGTGCTTCATCGACAAAGATTGCATCACAGCCAAAATCTTCAAAGCAAATAGTACGGTTTGTTTTACCGTTCTCCAATTTGCGGTTAACGCTTTCCTTCAGGTTTTCAATGTATCGTTCGCTTTTGTTTTTGCCTTTCTCTCCGATATGTTTGTAGATAACTTCCTCTGTGATAATACCGTCTTGTTCAGGGCTTAACTGGATTTCAGATGCGGAACTTTCAGGCATGAGGATAATGTCGTATGTGCTGTTGGCAAGCTGTTGATAGAGAGCGTAGCGTTTGTCCCTGCTTGAGTAGCCCTGCATTTCAGGATCGACAAAACCTATGGTACGGTTTGGTAATACCTCGTGAAATTCGTTAATCCAGTCCTTAATCTTGTTGTTAGGAACTTGAAACCATGCACGATTTATTTGATTCTCCTGTTTCAAGAGAGCATGGAGAGCAATACCCATCAAAGTTTTACCAAAGCCTACACCAAGTGCGGATATACCCTTGCCTTCACGGTAGAGGTGGTGCGTGGACTGCCATTGATGAGGTTTGAGTGTCTTTATGTTGGTATGCCAACCTTCAAGATAGACAGGATATGTTTTAACAGGAACGCCTATTTCGTTATTGAAGATACGGTTGTATTTGATTTCAAGTTCATCTCTGTATGTTTTATGATTGGCAATGTAATTCTTGAAACTGTCGTTGTGTTCCCGATTAAAGATTTCGGTGTCGTTGTATCTGCTCCGTTGTTTCTGCATATTTAGGTAATAGACAATCTCGTCCGCAAGTTCCGACCATTCGCCATCCTTCGTGTAGTAGTGGGTATTAGTTTCTGAGTCATAGATGGAATGAACGCCGTTATAGCGTATGCCCCATTTTCCTGTTTCACTTCTTGAAAGATTGCCAATATTTAATACATGGGAACGAGCTAGACCGTCTTCATCGGACACCCATGCGTTGATAATTGTTTCAGGTATCCATGAAGAATGCGGAGAGAAGTCGGCTTCTTCAATCGGTATCCAACCGACAGCTTTTTCAAGTTCGCTGATACCGTAATTCCATTTGTCTATTTTTGCAGTATCTTTCTCGGTAGCAAGCAATTCTTTAAGAGTATCTATCTTGCTCCATGCGTTACCTGAAATGAAATCTTCACGCAGTTGCCATGTATGGTGTTCAGAAAAGAAAATGTCTGGGTTATTGTGCATTTCGGCAATAAGTTCTTCCGCTTCATCTGGAAAATGTTTATTGATAGTGTCAACGGTGGCAGAAAGCATACGCTGTTGCAGGAATAATAAGGCTTCAATAGCTCGGTTGTGTCCGTTAATGGGAATGCCGTTAGTATCATAAAGATTTGAAAGGGAAAGTATGTCTGAAGCAGTGTTAATGAGAGCATCATATATGCCTGATATCGATGGATGGTTGCGGATAAATCTGCTTACAAGGGGATCGTTATTTGGATATTCGCTAAAGCGTTCCTTGTATGCGTTAAGCATGGATATAACCGCTTTCTGCAGAAATGAAACATTTAGACTTTCTCGCATTTGTTTCCTGATAGCCTTGACTTCTTTGGAGATAGAAAGTATTTGTTTAATTCGTTCCGATAGCTGTATATCGTCAACTGTTAATTTCCAATCATATTTATCGGATAACAGATAGACGGCAGTATCAACTGTCTTAACACTTCCTATGGGGAGTGATTTTTGTTCAACTGCTTTTATCTCGTCTTCTGTTAATGGCAAGATAGATGTTTTTACAACCTTATCATCTGGCTGTACGGACTTGCGCAGTTCGTTGTATGCTTCCTCTGGAATGGGTTGTTCTGGAGCGAATGCGAACAGCATTGATTTTAAGGTTTCTGGAGTGATAGTACCTGAAACAATATCGGAGTTCCAATGGCCTTTGCCCGGTTCGACAATACCCATGATGTGATGTTGATGGTTTGAGAAGTAAGTTCCTGTTATCCAATCCTCTTGGGCGTAGGGTGATTGCTCCATTTCTTTGGCTGAGAATGTTTGTAAGCGTTGTTCAATTCCTTTGGGGTACTTTCGGAAAAACAGAATATCAGGCTGAATGACCGTATGGGCATGATGGAATGAATGGTCGTTTAGTTTGATTGCGCCTACGAATTGAGCCTTTCTATTGATTGATAAACGCCATTTGGCATTGCTCTTGTTTGCAAGAATGCCTGAATGGGTAATAAGAGCCATAGTTCCATCTGGTTTTAAGCTGTCCAATGTTCGGGTGATGAAATAGCGGTCTAGGGATTTTTCTTCTGGCATATCCATAAAAGCTGTTTCAATAGTTCGTTCTCCAAAAGGAATGTTGCCGATTACATGGTCAAACTGATTTACGGCATTGCCTGAAAGGTAAAACGCTTCATAACTTTTATGGTGTATAGTGGCTTCGGGGTAAAGAATTGAAGCTATGGTTGCTGTACGCTCATCCAGTTCTACTCCAGTGTATGATAAATCCTTAGAGCCGACAGAAAAGAACACGCCTGTTCCGCATGAGGGTTCAAGAATTTTAGTATTCTTCATGATTGGTTTAATGCTGTCAAGTAAACGCCATACAAGACAGGCGATTGGTGGGCTTGTGTAGTAATCATATAGAATGCCTCGTTCATCTTCTGCTTTTAGTCCGCCCCAACCTGAGTAAGAACGCAGGGTGTCCAATTCTGTGAAAGATAATTTATCATGAGGTTTTGAAAGAATGGTTATGGCTTCTGTGTTATTCTTTAAGCGTACAGAGCTAGTAAGGCGTTTATTATAGTTTAACCATGAGCCATAGGGAGTGAATGATGTAAAGTCATTTGTAAGTACTGCCTGTTCACTTTTCTGATTTTGTTTTTTAGGTACTGGAAATGGGATAATTTGGACAGAGCTAGATTTTGTTTTAGTAAAAGTTGGAGTTATAGGTTCACAGAAATCAAAACAAAATTGTGTAGCTACCATGAAAACTAATAGGTTTGAGGAGTATTTGTTTAACCGTCAATTATATTTGTAGGGAGTTGTAGGTAGTTATGATAGTAGTGGCTGTGGGTGTTAAGTTGGTCGGGGGGTGTACTATAAAGCCTCTAAGTGTTCAGTAATTATAGATTTATTTGCACGGCGGGCTATTTTCTTGTAACGGCGAAGATAGTTGCGGACATTGATACCAGAAAGGGGTTTGCGACCATTGAAGCGGTCTCCCACTCTTTTACTGTCGTTGATGTATTCAACCTTAGTTAATCCATAAGGTAGCATAACAACCTCCGTTAATTGGAATTAGCAAGTTTATCATGGTACTGTACCAGTGCTTTATTTAACGATTCGCCTGCTTCTAACTGCTTTTGCAGAACACCTGATTCTTTCAGTTTATTGCAATGTATGTCGCCTTCTTCCTTGCTCTGCTTGTAGGCATCGTTTACGCTCTTGAGTAAAATAGATGTTCCTTTCACAAGGTATGACAAAGCTTTTAACGCAAGCATTATAGGATGTTCAGGGACATAAGGACGAACTCGTTTTATTTTGCCATTACGGTAGGCTGTTTGTAAACGACGGACTATTTGTTTGCGTTTCATAATAATGAATAGGAAAAAGGATAGGCTATTTACAATAGGCATTTATTTCGTAGGTGGATAGGTCTATATCTTCTGTAAGAGGAAACTCTTGATTGAACCAATCCCAATCTTTGGATAATTCGGGGATTTCGTTGACAGCAAAGGTTTCCTCCTTTGTCGCTCGTGGTTTTAATGGAACATGATACTTGTAGCAACAATCGAGTATTTTTATTCTAAGTGTTAGAAATTGTAACGCTAGCGGTCGCCTTGGATCTGTAGTGTCAATAATAATTCGTTGGAGATAGGATTGGGCTTCTGAGCATAGGTACAATCTGCATGATAATGATTTGATTTTACAGCCCTTGCTTGAAAGATGATGGCATACATTACCAACTTCACAACAAGGATTGAAATACCGTCGGCATTCTTGACCGTGTTGCCCCTTATGCCAATCACAGACATTTAAGAGCCTTAAAAGATAATCAAGTAATTGATATGCTTTGTCGTAGAATTGTTCTTTAGTCATCAATAGTAAAACCAATGACTAAGTTTGATTATCTGTTTGTTTATTTATAGGTGTTGTTTCTGAAAGAGATTGAGCTTCAATAGACATTTGCTTGACTAGTAAGCTGTCTCGTGAAAATCTTTTCTTGACTTGTAATATATGTATCATGCTCTTGATTGTATGAAAAACAATAATGAATAATGATACGATAAGTAGTATCATTAGCCAGTTATGAATTGGTTGAATGTTCATTTGTTAACTCCTATATACTGAAGAATATAACATATAGGAGTGTCAAAATGTGGCACTTCAAGCGGCTAATTGTGGGATTTCTTTAGGTTTACCAATCTTGAGGGGCTTGATGTAGATTTTATCGGAGCCTAGTTCTGCGGAAACGCTTGGGATATGCTCTGTCTGCTTCAGGATTAAATCCTTGAGAATAGACTTGTCAAGTTCCTTCTTGATTATGACTGCTTCGGGGTGTTCGGTTTCACAGTAGGCAATAGCGATGTCATTGTCAATGATTTCAAGCCTATCTGGTAGCTTGCGAAGCGAAGCTGTGCCTGTAGGCAGGCTCAAGGTTTTTGATTTGTGGAGTTTTGAGACTTCATCACGGACATAGGGTTCAAGAAGAAATGTGATGTAGGATATGGTGTTGGTGTCTTGATTGCATGATGAAGATAACCACGAGTCAATCCTTGCCTTGTATTCATCTGCCAATGCCTTGCGTTGGCTAATGCGTTCCTCGGCTTCAAGGATAGTAGCGATAGCCCATGAAGCTTTGGATGAAGTGTCAACGGTAAAGGTTGATGTAGCAGTATCATCGCTGTCAGGTGAAATCACAGATTGGGCGTTGCCGAAATCTGGGAATAAGATATTGGGAAGTGATGGAAGGGTGCTAACGGACTCAGCTTGTAAATCGGCTTCGTCATCTGCGTAGCATACTGGACTAAACATAATTGCCTCCTGATTTGTTTTATATAACTGAATAAGAATAGGAAGTAATTAATATGACATTGAGTGAGGGAGGTTAGATTCGGGCAAACCTGTCCTAAAGGGCGCTTGATGAAAAGCGTTAACCCGGACAGGTTGCCCTTAACCTACATGACATTTCGGTCGGTCGGTCTATCATCGGGCAAGGGAGCGCATAGCCACTATCCCTATACGGTAGTCATTTGGTGCTATGACCTTTGTCGTCGCTCCTACTCACAAACCCCTGAGCGATTGTCAGTGTGTGCCATTACTTTCTATGCAACATTACTCTTTTTGCTTCAGGTTAATAATAGCACTTCACCTACTCGGTTGTACGACTCCTCCCCAGTAACCGAGGTTCGGACACTAACCCCCTGCGTGGACATACCGTGCAAGGTTAATCCAAACAGAAAAAGACCTTTTAGCTAAGGAATAATTCTGTTCGGTAGCCAACCGATAACATACCTGTAAGAACGTATGCTCAGAAAAATTCCTTTGCTAAAAGGTCTCTCTTAATTCTTACAGATATGCTCGGTGGCTAATCCGTATTTATAAATACGGGGATAAATTAAACAATGCTTAGTTTGCATGTCAGGTCATCTCAAGCCTTAGTAACCAGAAATGACCTGATAATTTTTATGCAACTGCCAAACTTTGTTCAATGGTATCTTTGCTTAAATCAGCAAGTTCTAAAGGAGCCACGATATTTTCATGCTGTAAGGGTATAGACAAAGAATCTGTAGTTGTTCCCTTGATAACATCGTCAACTATCTTTAAGACCATTCCAACTTCATCCTTGGAATATAGTTCGATGTAATCTCCCGAAGAACCATGACTCACTTTCTCCTTGTTTCTTCCGCATTGGAGATGATAATCAAACAGATCAAGCTGTTTTTTGTTTAGTTTTTTTGAGAAAGTTATCTCAAAATCAGACATCATGGAGAATAACTTGAACTCCCTAATAGTTAGGGAACGAAGTCGAGCCAAAACAAGATACTCATCTGAGTTATGAGTTCTAAGTGCATTAGGCAGATATTTTAGCTTAAAGAAAACATCTTCAGTATCAATATCTGTAAGATGATCAAGGAAATAATAATGATCGAGAATAACCTTGCCTATGGCGATGTAGTCTCTATATTCTGCTCCCATATCAAATTCTTCCCTAACGAACTCCTCAAAGGAGTTATATGTAACTCCTGGTCTAGGGTACAGACACCTACTGCGTAAATCTATATAAGCATAAAGCCTGTTCATAAGAATTGCAATTATCCTACGAGATGGAACTACAAGTGCGAGCCCTTCCTTGATACGTAGAACTATGTCCTCAAAGTAACATAATTCATATATATCATCGGAAATAGCTAGAGGCTTAGATGAAAATCCAAAGGGAGCCGTAGGTTTATATGATTTTCTCTCAAAAAGAACAGGAGCATGCCTGAGACCTTCTTCCAAGAGCTCTACTCGATGTTGGCGGATACGGTTTTCTACCAGTTCAAGCTGTTCAGGCGTTAATTTGGGTACGACTTGAACGATACCTCCTTTAGCAATGATGTGCAGAAGTCTTTTTTCAGAGGTTGAAAGATTAAGTTCTAAAATCATTGCCTTTTGTTTTTCATCAGCCGTAAGTGGAGGTTTAAACAGGCTTGACTGTCTTTGTTTAAACCTTGGAGTAACACCCTCTTTCTTTGGTTTTACTTTCTTTATCACTGTTTCTTGAAATTCTCGGAATGATAATACATGAAGGTTATCAAGAGCCTTTTCCCTGCCATATTTGTTAACAGCAAGTCCGTAAATAGTTAGCTTAGACATATGTTTGCTGACAAACACTTCAAGAGGTATTCCTGGAATACACCCAACTCCTTCAAGTATATCCTTTCTATATTTCATGAAAGCTATACCCCTATAGCTATAATCTCTTGCCTTACTGCCAGAGATACCCATTACACTAGCATACTTCTTGTAGAATGAAGATTCAGATTTACAGCCACGATCTTTATATAGCTTCTTTTCTACAACTATAGAAAGTAAAATCATTACAATAAGCTCATGAATGCGTTCGCGTATCCTCAGTTTTTTTATGACCCTTATAATTGAGTCAAAATCCCAGTTTGTAAGAATAAGAGATTCAAAAGAAGTTAATGATGTATGGAATGCATCATTAAATATATTTGAAATTATCTGTATTAATTCCGCAGGTGGAACCTCTTCTCTTAGAGATTTATCGCTATATAAGGAACCATTCAGAAAGCGAATCAAAGTAGTAGATGCATGATTGTAATTTTCGGCCTTAGGCTTTATTAATCGCCTTGGCGTATCCGAAGGATTTTCGGTTCTTTGGGAATGCAATAGCAAGGGTTCTGATATAGGAAAAACCCTTTTTAAGTGCTTCATTGCATCTGGTGTTACTCTTTTTCCCAAAAGCCTTATCAAGAAAACAAAAAGCTTGTTCAGGAACAGACGGATAATAAACGGTATTACCCGTCTCTTTGGTTGTAGTGCAGGACTAGCAAGCTTAGTTTCCTGTCGCGATAAGCTAAGGATATTCTTTGATAGCGGTATTAGTTTATTACTATCCAAAGAATTCTTGCTGAAAACGTTTGTAAGAATTGCTTCAGCCTTCGGCAATGTATCCGTTGGTGGCAATTCGTCTGGAAAGTTATCAGTAACAGCAGTTTCTGCCATTACTTCCGATTTGGTTATACTCATAAGTACACCTCCATAATTAGATTACACTGATAATTCAGTGATTATCCAAATGGTACTTGATGTTTTTCAGATAAGTAAATTAGTAGTTTCTTTGGGTTTCAATGGTTTTCATAGTTTTTAGTTTTTTGTAGTGTTCAAGCAATATCTTAAGCATTTGAATATCTATTCCTTCTTCGACAACTTTATAAATGGTAACAGAGTCCTGATAGTCAAAAAACAAAACCAATAACTCCTTGAACGATAAGCTTGTACTCTTTTTTAAATATTTTGCTGTTTTCTTACATAATTCATCTAGTGCTTTATCCGCAAGATTTCTTGAATCTGAAACAATTCTTTTACCTCTCCAGCTTCGTTTATCCCTATTAAAATTATTTAAAAATGGACTCAATGGTACATGACGTTCCCCATTAATTTCTATGCGGTCTTTTGAAGGCATTTTTATCCAACTTAATAAATCTGAAACCATAACAAAGGTTATTAGAGATTTTATTTCATCTTCCCATTCAATTTTTTGAGAAATATTATCTTCTAGATAACCTTCCTGAAACCTGTCAGCAAATAATTTTTCATTTTCGTCATTTAGATATCCTTTTTCTCTAAAAGCTTTTACAAGAGGTTTAAGAGGTATTAAAAATTTAAAACAATATTTTCTTTCTGTTTTACTTTTTTCTTGAATATTATTTCCAGTTTCGTTACCATCTGATAACTTTGCAACATTTGCTCTGTCAGCCATCCATTTATCAACATCTTCTTTACGATATATATTTCTTCTGCCTACTTCTATAAATGGAATCTTTTCTTCATCTGCTAAATGATTTAATGTACTTTTTGAAACTCCAATATAGTCTGCAACTTGTTCTATGTTCATATTTTCTCTTGCAGGTTTTGATTCAGGGATTGATGCTTCTTCACTAGTTGATACTGTATTTAATTGTAGTTCCTGTGAAATATATGAGGCTTCTAGCTCGGCAAGTTGTAATTCCTTAATCTCAATTTCAATCTGTTTCCTAAAATTTTCTGCCTGTTCTACTTCATTCCAAAAAAACTCTGGATCATCAATAGCTTGTTTTTGCTCCAGATAGTGATAAGCAGATAAACTATTGTCTATTCTCAGGTTTATTTCATCAAGTACAACACTAAGATGCCTTATTTTTATATCTCGGTTTTTTACATTGCGGATGGTTTTTCTGACCTTATTGACTATTTTGACTATTTCAGAGAGTTCATAAGGCTCAAACCTTTTTAGTTCTCTAGCTTCCTCTTCGTACATTTTTTTTAATTTAGCTTTTATAGCTTCTGTTTCTTCTTCTGTTGGGGTCTTAAAATTTACTTCTGGGGGTTTATCAGTAAGATCAAGGACTTGTTCAGGGGTATTCATAGCTTCCTCTTTATCTACAGTTTATTTTGCAGATGCCATTGCTAAAACGGCTTCATGCTCAACCTCTTCTGGCTCAAATATACTTGCCTCTCGCATAGCCTTAGCCCTCTCTTCCATTGTGTCATAGTTAACAGGACGGAATTCTGTCAATTGTTCTAGGGTCAATAAGGGGCAATCTGGGTCATAGACATAAGAGCGTTTAGAAGCCTCTCTAATACGGCGTTTTGCTTCTTCATGTTCCTCAGAGGTTAGTTCTCTCCCAACCTCTAGCGTGTATTGCACTATCTCCATGATATATCCTCCGTTCAAATGGCTCTGCTACTCTGGCTGACATAATCCATGTAACATCTGCCCGTTCCGTATAAACAACGAAAAGAACATCGTTGAAAAACCCCATGGTCTGCCAACGCTCTTCGTTCTCACTGCTATCATCGTCATGTCGCTCCATTCTAAATGGGTCACGAAATATCTGACTTGCATCAGAAAAGGTAATACCGTGCTTGGCTATATTATCCCTCTCTTTCTCTGGATACCACGCAAATTTCATGCGACCACCTTAATTATACAATAAAATCTTAGACTTAACAATTAGCCTTTCTTCTTAGATTTACCTTTTTCGACATTTTTGTCTACCACACTAAGAGCCTTACGAGCCTTATCAAGGTTTTCAGGGGTATCATGGTCAGAATATCCCATGAAGGCTTGAGGACTTCTGTGGCGTGTGATTTTGGCGGCGTTTCGAGGGCCTATAGCCTCTGCAAGCCGTGTAGCGGCTCCATGCCGTCCTGAGTGGAGTACCAAATGTCTTGCTTGTCGGCTCCCAAGTTTTGGGGGACGATTTTCTTTTTTTGCTTCCCAATCGTCTTCAATACCTATAAGAGCCAAAGTCCTGATGAAACCTCGTTTTATGGTATTTTCTGATATGGGAACCCTTCTCTTGGCATTATAGATAACAAAATCATTGTCTTGATCGTAGGATAAAGAAGCTGATACCTTTTTAAGTTTGGTAAGAACCTCGTATAGTTCATCGGCCATAGGAACTACCCCGAAACTATCTTTTTTTGGGTCTTTAATACCGTCTGACTCTGTGTAGTTTTCGTTAATATCAATAAGTCTTGTATCAAAATGAACCTTGCCCCAACGGAGAGCTCTTATTTCCCCACGACGCATTGCAGCGAGTTCGGATAAAAGAACAACTGCTTTTATTCTGATGTCGATAGGAGCAACACCCTCATTCCTTTTTCCACCTTTTAGGCGAGGGCGTGGTTTCATTATATCCAAGGTAGGAAGTGCGACTATTTTGGCAACTTCTTCACGAGTTAGAATACCCCGCTTTCGATGCTGTTTCTTTGGTTTTATAAGTGCAGACCAATCAGGAGGGTCATCTATCAGCTTGCGTTTCTTAGCCCATGAAATAGGCGTTTGGGCGGCGGCCATTACATTTACAACTTTATTTACAGGTACATTCCGTTTGAGATGTCGCATCCATTGTTCAAGTATATAAAGTGTAGTATCTCTAAGAGCGATTTTCTTAAAAGGGGCATAGGTAAAGGCATGGTTAGACATATACCTATGTTGATTTATAATGTAAATATTTGTTAACGGTTTTTCTGCATCGACACGATCCAAGATGTAATCTGAACTTTTAGAATTCCAAAACCAAACCAAGTATTCCGCAAGGCTCATGTTCCTTATGCTTTCGTCCTTATTATGTTTGTCCGTATGTTGTTGGCTTTTAGTTCTGGCAATTTTCTCTAAAGGTAACTGAGCTAATAATTTGCCAACGGCTATCTTTGCTTTGGCTTCACTTGTTTCTCCAGTACTACGGTCTGCCAAAATGATAGAATTGTCCTTCTCAAAGAAACGAGCATAGTATATGCTCCCTGTAGGCAGAGTGCGGACATACAATTTGAAGGTAAAACGGTCTGTATCTAATATTGATTTTCGAGCCATACAACCCCTTTATCCATAGGATTTTAGTTACACTTGCAAGTTACACTAGCATAAAAAGAAAGTTTCATCAAGTTTCAAACTTTCAAAAATAACATAAACCCATACAGGATAAGGAATTAGTGAATATGGAGATAAGGGGATTCGAACCCCTGGCCTATTGATTGCGAACCAATCGCTCTACCAACTGAGCTATATCCCCGTTTTATTAAATAACTTTCACCATCCACCCCTTGG
>Ga0099364_10011059_pt1 | contig 12364 bp, 11 predicted proteins | sample TergutTh196P3_FD_73070 | JGI IMG/M metagenome (GOLD analysis project Ga0099364, IMG submission 73070) | Microcerotermes parvus P3 segment gut microbial communities from Pointe-Noire, Republic of the Congo - Th196 P3 | ecosystem: Host-associated > Arthropoda: Insects > Digestive system > Gut ... | reverse complement strand
ATAGCAAATTTGATTTTTTTTTGAAATCCCCGGCTGCCGTTGTAAAATCTATCGAATTTCGCATCCCTAAACAAATTTAGTCCCTCTATAATCCCTGTTTTGTCATTCTTCGCTTCGCTCAGAATCTTTATTCTATACTCGCAGTCGAAAAGATTTACGGTTTATCAACGTTTACGACCCTTCGCTACGCTCAGGGTGATAGTTTAGAGCTATTCAATTCCTAACTCCTAATGCGGACAAGCCGCAGTTGACAGTTGAGAGTTGACAGTTGAGAGTTGTTGTGTCTGCTCCGCAGACGGATTTGATTTTGTTGTTTTTTGTTTGCTTAATTAGTCATTAAGTTGCTAACTCCTAACTCATAATTCCCGCATTAAAGCCCGAACCTTTCGATCCGGGCTTTCCTGCGCGCGCTATGTAAATCTTTTGGTTTCGCCGTTCTTGCGGCTTTACTTTTAGGTTTACTTTCGCGTGACTTTTAACTAGCCTGCTTATCCGAGTAACTGCAGTACGCTTTGAGGCAGTGAGTTTGCCTGTGCAAGCATTGCTGTCGAGGCTTGGAAGAGGATGTTGTTCTTTGTGAACTCCGTCATCATCTTCGCCATGTCGGCATCGCGGATACGGCTTTCGGCTGCCGAGACGTTCTCCGCCTGATTGTTCAGGTTTTGAATCTTAAACTCCAAACGGTTTTGGAAAGCTCCGAGTTCGGCACGCTGCATTGAGACTGTATTAAGAGCGCTTTCGATTCTTGAAATTGCCTCTTGCGAAGCTGCCAGGTTGCTGATACCTGTTTCGCTCTTAAGTGCATCTGCCGATCCGGGGTCTTTAACGAAAAGATTTGTTACATTCAATCTCGCGGCTGTCATCGCAGTAACTGTGATGGTCATGGTCTGTCCCTGGTTCGCGCCGGCTTGGATAGTTAGTTCTTTACCGACACCTGTCCCTACTTTCTGACCATCAGGGCCGAGCACGTCATAACCTTTTTCGGGCTCGAACTGACCGCTGAGAAGCTGCATTTTATTAAACTCGGTCGTAATTGCGATTTGATCGATTTCCGAAACGAGCTGGTTGACTTCGAGCTGGAGAGCTGCGCGGTCAACTTTTGTCTCGTTGGTATCCGATGCTGACTGTACCGCCAGTTCGCGCATACGCTGGAGAATATCCTGAACCGTCTGCATACCGCCCTCTGCAGTCTGTACCAGTGAGACTGCATCCTGGGAGTTTTTGCTTGCCATGTTGAGACCGCGGATCTGGGCACGCATCTTCTCGGAGATTGCGAGTCCTGCCGCATCGTCCGCCGCGCGGTTTACGCGGAAGCCGGAGCTGAGTTTTTCGACGTTCTTGCCGATGTTGACGTTGTTGATTCCGTACTGCCTGTGGCTGTTAAGAGCCGTGATGTTGTTGTTAATACGCATGATATTCGCATCCTTTCTTTTTGCCCGGGAGCTTCCTTACTCCTCGGTGTTTATATTGTTTTTTCTTTTATTTCATTAACCCTGTTCGGGGCGCGCTTCCCTTTGAGGGTAGATGACAAATTTCCTTTCTATATATATTTATCGCATTACTATTTGAATACTTTAGCGTTTTAGGTAATAAAATTGAGACATTCATAAATCACATAAAAATCATCTTTCTATGTCACTCGAAAACCAACTTTCATATTGACAAATCTTCAATTTTGCTATATAGTAGTCATATAAACAGAGAGAGTGCTGTTAACACTCCCCCTGATACGTCAGCCGCGTAAAAAGCGGCAGGCATCGCGTAAGTTTAGTCGGGCTTACGCCCAACTCAAACGCCGCTAGCCTTTGCTACGGGGGCGGCGTTTGGCTTTTACTTTTTTCGCTATCAGCACTACCAGCTTTATTACATATGGCAGGATTTTGATTGCGATATCTAGCAACTTCCAAACATCCATGAGCATCACTCCTTTCAGACAGGATATCTCTACCCTCCTTTCAGGTCGCGAAGCCATGCCGCCCTTTGCGATGACGTATCGACAGTATAGCAGCATTCCATTTCAATTTCCATACACGTTTGAATGTAGAAAAACGTCCGGAAAGTGTTACTATGTCTACATATCTCGAATTACTCAAAACCGAGCCCAACGAAGTGGGTCGGTTCTGAAGAGAAGCGACACAATAGCGTAACGCAGTTTTCGCTTATAGTACCTACCCCCGCCGGAGGCCGGAGGGGGTAGCGAGCCGTAGACTACATTAAACCCGGCGGCGAGCCCAACGAAGTGGGTCGTCGCCGGAGCGGAGGAGCAACGGAGCGGACGCAGTTTTCGCCATAGGGCTTGCCCGGCGGCGGAAACGGAGTTTAGCGTAGTTTGCGACGACGCGCACCACAGCCCGAACCTTTACGGTTCGGGCTGTAACGTGCGCGCGCTATGTAAATCTTATGGCTCTGCCGCATCTGCGTTTTCGCTTATGCGGTTTCGCTTATGCGGTAAGCCTTGGAAGGTTTACTCGCGTGGCTCCTAAAAGCCTGCTTAGCCGAGCAACTGCAACACACTCTGTGGCAAGGCGTTAGCCTGTGCCAGCATTGCTGTCGAGGCTTGGAAGAGTATGCTGTTCTTAGTGAACTCCGTCATCATCTTCGCCATGTCGGCGTCGCGTATACGGCTTTCTGCGGCTGAGACGTTCTCTGCCTGGTTGTTGAGGTTTTGGATCTTGAACTCCAGTCGGTTCTGGAAAGCGCCGAGTTCGGCGCGCTGCATGGAGACTGTGTTAAGTGCGCTTTCGATTGTTGAGATGGCAGCTTCCGCAGCTTTCTGGTTGCTTATACCAGTTTCTTTGCCAATAGCTGTTTCGGAACCCGGGTTTTCCACCTTGAGATTTGTCACTTTCAGCCTTGCGGCGGTCATTGCTGTAACCGTGATGGTCATGGTCTGACCTTGGTTCGCGCCCGCTTGGATTGTCAGAGGTGCGCCTTTACCGTCGGCATCCACTAGTTTTCCATCAGTTCCTGCAATTTTATAATCTGCGCCTTTTTCGAATTGCCCACTGAGGAGCTGCATTTTGTTGAACTCGGTCGTAACTGCGATTTGGTCAATCTCTTCGATGAGCTGGTTGACTTCGAGCTGGAGGGCTGCGCGGTCAACCTTTGTCTCGTTCGTGTCGGATGCCGACTGGACTGCCAGTTCGCGCATACGCTGTAGGATGTCCTGAACCGTCTGCATTCCGCCTTCTGCTGTCTGTACCAGGGATACTGCGTCCTGTGAGTTCTTGCTTGCCATGTTGAGACCGCGGATCTGGGCGCGCATCTTCTCGGAGATTGCGAGTCCTGCCGCGTCGTCCGCCGCCCGGTTTACGCGGAAGCCGGAGCTTAGTTTTTCGACATTCTTGCCAATGTTGCCATTGTTGATGCCGTACTGCCTGTGGCTGTTAAGAGCCGTGATGTTGTTGTTAATACGCATGATTTTCGCATCCTTTCTTTTTTCCGGGGGCATCCTTACCCCTCGGTGTTTGTTTGTTATTTCATAAACCCTTTCCGGGGCGCGCATCCCTTTGGGGGTTGATGACTATATCCTTTCCTATTAGTGTTTTCGTATTTCCATAAGAAAACTTTAGCGGTTTTTGAATAAAAAACAAAAATAATGTTACATTGCGCGGGCTCGTTCTGCCGTTTTTCCAATTTTGTGACTTTTTGCCCGTATATGTATTTCGTATCAGACTTGATGTTCTCCTTAGAATATGTTATCATTCACCAATACCAAACTTGAGGTTCGGACTATAACGTATGATGGGTGTGAGCTGTTATGACGCAAAAGAGCGGTATCAAGAAAGATTCTTCGAATACATGGAATCCCGGCCGGAAATGGTTGAATTTTCCGGACCCGTTTGGTTATGGCGATAAGTACCGCCCCGTTTTCCCCCTTCGCCATCATACCCTAAAAGCGCTGCTGGACAATATCCCCGATACAGTAGAGTGTATCTATGTCTATGGCAGTTCCCTTCGTCTGGACACCGCATTTAACAGCGATTTAGACGTGTTTATCGTCGGTATGCTGACTAATGACGAACTTGGCAAAATATTTCGCGCGGTGCCCGAGCATGAAAAGCTCGATGTTTTGGTGGAAACCAGAGAGGAATTTCTCAACAACCTGGACAATCACTGGAATACTCTGTATAAAAAAATATACGAAGGAGGGTATAAGGTATATGAGAGGTCATGAACCTATGTATCGCGGCTTGCTGAAGGTTGCGCGCGCAAATCTCACAGCGGCTAAACGCGATTTGCTTGAATCCGATGAGGTATGGGTCAACTTTGCGCTATACAACTTAACGCAAGCGGCAGAGAAACTCATTAAATGCTTGTGTGCATTTAACGGCATTGACAGTGACTACACACATTATATGCAAGGTTTTGCGGATCGGCTGGTAGAAAAAGGCGTATACATCCCCGATCTTGTGCAAAATTCACTTAATGACTATGGAAAATGGGCAACCCAATCCAGATACAGCGCGAGCCAGCTGGTGCAGCGCAGATTCGTCGAAGAGCACATTACATGCATTGACGAGTGGATGACCCGCGTTGAGAAGCAGATTAACTCTTAAACCCTCCGCTATAGAAATTACCAGCAGCCCGGGCCTTTCGGTTCCGGGCTGCTGGTGGCGTGTTTATTGCTTTGCTTGATTGCTTTGTTTAATTGTTTTCTAAGGCTGCCGCCGTTGCGGTATGCCTTTGGCTTCCATGCCCGAAGCGCAGCGGGGATTAGTGCGTATGCCGCGCTTTAGGTATTTCCCTAGCCGAGTAGCTGCAGCACGCCTTGAGGCAAGGCGTTTGCCTGAGCCAGCATCGCGGTCGAGGCTTGGAAGAGGATGTTGTTCTTCGTGAAATCTGTCATCATCTTCGCCATATCCGCGTCTCGTATCCGGCTTTCGGCTGCTGAAACGTTCTCTGCCTGGTTGTTTAGGTTTTGAATCTTGAACTCCAGCCTGTTCTGGAACGCCCCGAGTTCGGCACGCTTCATGGAGACCTGATCAAGCGCGGTTTGTATCGTTGTCTGCGCTTTCTGTGCCGCATCTAGGTTTCCTATGCCGTTCTCGTTTTTTATTGCTGCATCAGAACCGGGGTCTGCTACTTTTAGCTCGTTCACACCTAATCCCTTAGCGGTCATTTGGCTTACTGATATAGTCATAGTCTGGCCTTGGTTTGCTCCGGCTTGGATGGTGAGAGCTTTTCCGGCTTCTTTTACACCACCTTCTCCTTCGACCTCTGCTTTTGGATCAAACCTACCGCTGAGAAGTTGCATCTTGTTGAACTCTGTCGTAGTTGCAATCTGATCGATCTCATCGACAAGCTGATTTACCTCCAACTGGAGAGCCGCGCGGTCGACCTTGGTCTCGTTTGTGTCGGAGGCCGACTGAACTGATAGTTCCCTCATACGCTGGAGGATGTCTTGTATGGTCTGCATACCGCCCTCCGCTGTCTGTACGAGAGAGACAGCATCTTGGGAGTTCTTGCTGGCCATGTTTAGTCCTCGGATCTGGGCGCGCATTTTCTCAGAGATTGCGAGCCCGGCTGCGTCGTCCGCTGCCCGGTTCACTCTGAAACCGGAGCTGAGTTTTTCGACGTTTTTGCCGAGGGCGCCGTTGTTGATGCCGTATTGCCTGTGGCTGTTTAGCGCTGTAATGTTGTTGTTGATACGCATTGTTTTCGCATCCTTTCTTTTGCCCGGGAATATCCTTATTCCTCGGTTAATATATTTCATAAACCCTCGCCGGAACACGCCTGCCGGTTCGGGAAAATGACTGCGTCTGTGCTTCTCTTGTTTCTAAGTGCTGCGTATATGAAATAACTGGACTTAGATGCCGAGGATTTTTGTCGTCAGGTGGTGCGGAAAATCTGCCGGAATGCTTGCGCCTTTCAAAGATTTTATGTGCCGCCTGGCGGCAAAAAGACCGGCAGATAGGTCAAGTTATTTTGTATACGCAGCACTAGTATCTGCACTAGCCCGGAAGGCTTATCGCCACCGTCATTCCGAGCGTAGCGAAGAATCCTTTCCATTATTCAGTATGTCTGTAAGACAAGACCCTTCGCTACGCCAAGCATGACATACCCGATTGTCTGAGAAGCTTTTATACAGTCGCATCTACCCAACAACAAAACGTAGATGCTATCGCGCGGTAATATGGGATCATATCTGTATAATACTCGCTATTACACAACTTAAACTCTTATGCTTTTTGCTTTTCCCGCAGCCCGGGTTTTTCAACCCGGGTTGCGGGTGGCGTGTTGTCTGATTTCTTTCCCAGCCGCTGTTGCGGCTTGGTTTTGGCTTCCATGCCCGAAGCGCAGCGGGGATTAATGCGTATGCCGCGCTTTAGGTATTTCCCTAGCCGAGCAGCTGCAGCACGCCTTGAGGTAAGGCGTTTGCCTGAGCCAGCATCGCGGTCGAGGCTTGGAAGAGGATGTTGTTCTTCGTGAAATCCGTCATCATCTTCGCCATATCCGCGTCGCGTATCCGGCTTTCGGCTGCTGATACGTTCTCTGCCTGGTTGTTTAGGTTTTGAATCTTGAACTCAAGCCTGTTCTGGAATGCTCCGAGTTCGGCACGCTTCATGGAGACCTCATCAAGCGCTTTTTGTATTGTGGTCTGCGCTTCTTGCGCGGATTTTAAGTTACCAATGCCCTTGTCTTCCACATCCTTAGCTGTTGCTACATCAGCTACTTTCAGTTTTTCAACATCCAATCCCTTTGCGGTCATTTGGCTGACCGATATGGTCATTGTCTGACCTTGGTTTGCTCCGGCTTGGATGGTGAGGTAACCTCCTTTTTCATTGGTTTTGTCTATCGTTACCCCATCCGCTTTGTATGTGTCATAGGTTGCTTTTGGATCAAACTGACCGCTGAGAAGCTGCATTTTGTTAAACTCCGTCGTCTTTGCGATTTGATCGATTTCATCGACAAGCTGATTAACCTCCAACTGGAGAGCCGCTCGGTCGACCTTGGTCTCGTTCGTGTCTGAGGCCGATTGAACCGATAGTTCTCTCATACGCTGGAGGATGTCCTGTATGGTCTGCATGCCGCCCTCGGCTGTCTGTACGAGGGAGACAGCGTCCTGGGAGTTCTTGCTGGCCATGTTTAAGCCGCGGATCTGGGCGCGCATCTTCTCTGAGATTGCGAGTCCCGCCGCGTCGTCTGCCGCCCGGTTCACTCTGAAACCGGAGCTAAGTTTTTCGACATTTTTGCCAAGGGCACCGTTGTTGATGCCGTACTGCCTGTGGCTGTTTAGCGCAGTAATGTTGTTGTTAATACGCATGATATTCGCATCCTTTCATTTGCCCGGGAATATCCTTATTCCTCGGTTATTTATTCACAAACCCTTTCCGGAACACGCCTACCGGTCTGGGAAAATGACTTTGCTACCTCCCTCTACTAAAATTATCGTAATTCCCCCCGGCAACATTAGCGATTTTAGACCGAAAAACGAAATTTTGTTACTCAATTTCGATTTTCGCACCGTTTTCCGCTGTTTTGTAACGCCCTGTGGGAACACGCGGTAATTATACCACAGTCACCCGGCTCCTGTCAAGTGTGTGCGGATCTTTTTTTCCGCCATCCCCGAGATGCCCGACAATGACCCCGACTGCGAACTTATACCCATCCGGGAACCTAAGCCGCTTCGCAAACTCATCCTTGCGCGGCCCGTCCAGCGGAATCCCTGCCATGCCGACGATGCATGATTTCAGGCCCTGCGCCTCTGCCGCCAAGACGACATTCTGGCAAAGAATACCGCTGTCCAAAAGCCCCCATTTAGACCCATCGGACAAAATAAGCATCATAAACGGCGCATTGTAGAAAATTCTGCCGCCGCGCTCCATCATGCGCTCGTAAAACGCCTTATCCTCGGAATCGGCAAGAATCTTCATCCCCTCGGCATCCAGCTCGTCAACAAGCTCCTTGTCCTTAATTACGACAAGATGCCAGGGCTGCAGGTTCATTGCGCTGGGCGCCGCCAGCGCGGCATCAATAATGGCCTCGATTTGCCCCTCCGTGAGCGGCGTGCCTGCAAAATCGCGGCAGGAGTAACGCTCTGCGATGTTTCTAAGTGTCTGGTTCATAATTCAAATTGCCTCCTCAAAATAATAAATAATATAAATGCGCCGGGCTGTCCACGCCGACATTCTTGAAGTTCTCGACTATTTTCAGTGGCGTGCGTGTATGCTGGTTCATTTGCGCTATATGCGAGATCGTCCTTGATATATGTGCAACCGAAAACCCCTCGCCGGGGTCGTAGTTTCCGCAGAATATCATTTTAATAAGCGCGTACTGCTCGGCAAGCATGAACGAATGGTGGTATGGGTTAAGCCCGCTGTCATGGAACTTTAGCGGAAAAAGCTCCGAAAAGATATAGTTCACGAAATAGTTCTCCAGCACATGCTCCCATTGCCTCAGAAACTTGCTCCAGTGTGCAGCTGCTTTCTGCTGGGTGTAGGCATGATACAGCATAGCGTTCTTCAGTTCTGAAGAACCGTTATCCTTATCCCCGGCGTACGCCTTATACTTATTAATGAGTTCCGCAAACACGGATGCAGCGTCTTTCGCTGCGTTATGCTCGATGACAAAATACAGCTGCGCGCTCATCTGCAGACGGATTTCTTCGTTCTGTTCGAGTTCTTCCATATCCTTCATGAACTCTTCGCCGTATGTGCTGTTGACATAGTAATCCAACACATCCGGTATCTCCTCGGTCTTGCCGCTGTCATGCAGTTCGACGATGTCGTTGAGCATCATGGCGATTATGATAATGCGGTGCGCGACCGAGCATGTCCTCATTTGCATGATGGTGATCGCAGCCTCGCGCATAGCCCAGCCATGCTTGACATAAGGCTTCTTCCGGTCAGCCCAGTACCCGCCCCTCCAATTGCTCAAAAGCGGATCGGTTTCATCGAACTCGACAAAATCCGCATTAAACTCCATCGGCTCCTCACTCAGCAGCCCGACTCGGACAGCGTGCGGGCAGGACATTGTTACGGACATTTCCATAAAGTCCTCTATCATAGACCTCGCCAAACGCGGGTAAACGCGGCATGTGCGGCTGAGGTAGCCCTCGCCGTGGTCCCTGTGTATCTCGCAAAGCCCCTCAGGTGTCTGGAATGGGCAGCTTCTGTCGTCATCGAACACGAACCTTGCGTAATTCAGGTCATCCGACTGCGCGCCTCTTATACGCTTGACATACTTTTCCTGCTTCTTGCGGAAAACCGGGTCTTTAGTATTTCTGTACTTGGCGTATGTTTTCCTGTCGATTGTTATCCGCCACGGCCTGTTGCAGCAGTTTTCCTCGCAAGCTGCCATTATGCAATGGAATTTGTCGTAATACTCCGGCTTGATTACCTTACGCTTTACGGTCTGCGGCACTATAGCCCCACCCCTCTTCATAATGCATAATTCATAATTCATAATGCATAATTAGTAATAAGTGGCATTTTATCACATATAACGCGGTATTGCACTATTATTTTTGCATCTTAATATATTTCACCACGCAATCTTAAATCCATAGTAAAGATGGGCGGCAGAGGTTTTAGAGGGGGCACCATTGCTCATCCACTGTAAGCATTGCGCTCTCACGCCATGCCCGGTACACCCAAAAAAGTGAAAAACCCCATTTTGGGACTTTTCACTTTTTTGCTTTATTTCGTTTATCAGCCTGTGTAAACTAGGAACCTTGGGTAAAAGTCCCGCCATCATCTTTCAGCGCTGATTTATGGTTATCTTCCGCCTAGAATCTGCAGTACGTTCTGCGGCAGGGAGTTGGCCTGTGCTTGCATCGCGGTCGAGGCTTGGGCGAGAATCTTGTCGCGCGTCAGCGCTGTCATAGCCTGAGCCATGTCCGTATCGCGGATGCGGCTCTCGGCTGATGCGGCGTTCTCTGCTTGGATATTGAGGTTTTGAATCCTGAACTCCAGGCGGTTCTGCATAGCGCCCAGCTCGGCGCGTTGCATAGAGACATCGTTCATTGCGCTGTCTACAGTGCCGATAGCCTCCTGAGCGGTCTCGGCGCTGGAAATGTCCACATCCGACACCCCGAGATCCTGCGCATTCATAGACTGAATGGAAATCTCCATGGTCTGCCCTTCGTTCGCGCCGGTCTGAATCGTCAGCGGGCCGTTCGCGCCACCTTGCTCATAATCGCCGTTAAGCAACTGCATCTGGTTAAACTCTGTAGTGGCCGCGACTTGGTCAATCTCGCCGATGATTTCCGTCGCCTCGGTATTGAGGGCGTTGCGGTCAACGGTAGTCTCGTTTGTGTCCGAAGCCGACTGAACCGCCAGCTCGCGGACGCGCTGCAGCATACCTTGAACAGCCGACATGCCGCCTTCCGCTGTCTGGAGGAGGGAAATAGCATCCTGGCTGTTTCTGCTGGCCATGTTAAGCCCGCCGATCTGCGCACGCATTTTCTCTGAGATCGCAAGCCCTGCCGCATTATCCGCGGCTCTGTTTATTGTCTTGCCCGAACTAAGTTTTTCGAGGTTCTTTGCGACACTAAGATTATTAATCCCTGCCTTTCTGTTTGTGTTTAGGGCAGCGACATTATTGTTGATACGCATAATATACACATCCTTTCTTATGTCGTAGGAACATCCATATTCCTAATAAACTGAAGCGGAAAAATGCTTTCTTTGATATATGCCCCATTGTACACCATCCATCAGCATTTGTCAACATAATCCGTGACGGATTTGTAAAATTTTTAGGAAGAGTGTTATAGTACAGAGGGTTCATTCTTTAGTATTGCGCTGAGGTTGCCGTTCAGATTATGTACTGTAAAGACTGTAGTTTTACTGACTACACGGTCACAGTGTATCTATACTGCCGGTGAGGATAGCTGTTTATGTGCCCCGCAGAGCGCAACCATGGACGGTGGAGCGTTCGTTTAGTGGCGACACGATGTCGCCTCTAAACGACAAGGGGCACAGAAATAGCTGTCCGAGCGTAAGGCACGGTACAGGCTATAATACCCAATAAACCGGTAATATTGATTATTATTTGACAGCGCGAATAACCTTACAGCCCGCATCTTTCGACACGGGCTGCATAGTACGCGCTTTTGGTTAGATACTGTTGCCGGGTTTTGACGCTTCCTGCTACGCTTCCATGAGGCTCAGAACGTTCTCGGGGATAGCATTCGCTTGGGCAAGCATAGCGGTCGAGGCCTGCATCAGGATGTTGTTCCTCGCGAAACTGATCATCGCCTTAGCCATGTCCGCATCCCGGATCCGGCTCTCTGCCGCTGAGACGTTCTCAGCTTGGTTGTCAAGATTCTGGATCTTAAACTCCAAACGGTTCTGGAAAGCGCCTAGCTTGGCACGCTCCAGAGAGACATCGTCGACAGCGGAAGTGATGGCAGTAATCGCCTCAGTTGCACCCTTTTGCGTCTCGATAGTAAGATCATCGACCTTTAACGTAGCAGCGTCCATCTTGGAAATGGCGATGTCCATGGTCTGCCCTTGGTTCGCCCCGGTTTGGATTGTCAGCGGGCCTTTGTCGCCTTTCTCAGCGAAATCCCCGTTGAGAAGCGTCATTTTGTTGAACTCTGTATGCTCGGTAATTCGCGTAATCTCATCTTTGAGCAACTGAAATTCCTCATTGAGAGCCTTACGGTCCATGGATTCGTTGGTCTCCGATGCCGCCTGGACTGACATTTCGCGCATTCTGTGAAGAATATCCTGAATAGTCTGCAAGCCGCCCTCTGCTGTCTGAACTAGGGAAACAGCATCCTGGCTATTCTTTGCAGCCATATTCAGCCCGCGTATCTGCGCGCGCATTTTCTCAGAAATCGCAAGCCCCGCCGCATCGTCCGCTGCCCGGTTTACGCGAAAACCGGAGCTGAGTGTTTCTACGTCTTTAGAAAGTTTGCTGTTGTTGATATTATAGTGTCTATAGCTGTTTAAAGCTGTGAGGTTATTGTTAATTCGCATTGCTCTCACATCCTTTCATTTGCCCGGGAATATCCTTATTCCTCGGTTATTTTATGGGGAATTACCCCCTTCATAAACCCCGGTGAAGATATATCTCAGGAGCGCGTAAACCTAAGCAATCATCAGGGGGAAAATGACATTTTGCATAGCGAGCAATGATACCGCTACAATATAATAATCCCTGCCACGTCAGATAGGAATCGTCATATGTAATTCTAATAGTGTATTTTACCATATTTAATAAGGATTTGTCAAGAAAAATGAACATAAAATGTAGGACAACCGGGGCGAGAGTTATCTGGTCACGCAGTATTATAGTCTATAACGTGCCTTGCGCTCGGACGGCTATTTCTGTGCCCCTTGTCGCTCAATGAAACATCCTGTTTCAATTCGCGAACGCTCCACCGTCCATGGTTGCGCTCTGCGGGGCACAT
>Ga0099364_10011058_pt1 | contig 12365 bp, 9 predicted proteins | sample TergutTh196P3_FD_73070 | JGI IMG/M metagenome (GOLD analysis project Ga0099364, IMG submission 73070) | Microcerotermes parvus P3 segment gut microbial communities from Pointe-Noire, Republic of the Congo - Th196 P3 | ecosystem: Host-associated > Arthropoda: Insects > Digestive system > Gut ... | reverse complement strand
TTTACTTTTGCCTGTATGTTCGACAATTAAAATTTAAAATTTCAATAAAACAGTTATGGACAATTTATTAGCAAGCATGTTGCCCCAAGGTATTTATCAGCATTTTAAGATGGTATCTTTAACCGAGCGCTCGGAAAGTTTTGAAATGCGATTAGACGAAGATGCCTCATTAGTTCCTGACGATCTGTCAGATATCCCAGATGTTGTTTTGGACGGTTTTTGTAATCCGTTGGAATTGTTACATTTTTCGATTAAGGGTAAGCCGCTTTATTTGAGGCTCTACCGTCGTCGATGGAAGTCTTCCAGTAGCGATATTCATTACAGCAATCGCTATGATTTTCATCCTTCGGGAGCCAAGTCCACGCATGAATTTGCGTCTTTTTTAAAAGGAGAAGTTGGACTCACTGAAGATGAATATATCCACTTTCTCCTCAATACTGAACCTTGATGCCCAGTTGCTTTGGCGTTGGTATCGCGACCATTTAAGCGGTTTTCGGGAATCAGAATCCAGTGGGGAGCATTATCAGCATGATTTGCCGCTGCCGGATGGGGCTACGGTTCGTGTTCCTATCTACGAGCCACAGAATTTTGGAAAAGAGATGGCCATAGACGAAAAACAAATTGGCGAAGAGATGCACACCATCGTAAGCAATCGCCAAACGGGAAAGATCGCGTTGATGGCAAGAAGTATGCGCCATGAAGATTTAGCGCAGTTGTTGGATGCTGATAGTCACCAATGCCGTGTTGTAGAAACCCTTACCCGCGACTTGTCCCCTCTTTATGCCGGAGTTGGGGAAAAATTGTTTCCCAACTCATCTGCGGTAGCCGACAAATTCCATATCATCCGTTCGCTGATGGAAGCCTGTCAGGATGTTCGTGTGAGGCTTCGTCAGGACAATCTACGCGAAAAAAGGCTCAAACATCAGGAACATAAAAAATGCGAAAAAGAACGGAAAAAAGAATGTCAGGATGCCGGAATAAATTATGTCAGCGAAAAATTTGTATACCGGGAGGAGCAACTTTCCAATGGCGAAACCGTTTTGGAATCATTAGCCCGAAGCCGATACCTGCTTTTCAAATATGCCCATCAGTGGACTGTATCACAACAAAACAGGGCGAAGGCGTTATTCAACAAATTCCCTGAAATTCAAAAAGTATATCATCGCTCTTGTGAGTTCAGAGATTGGATGAAGAAAGAAAATGTCGGTGAAAGCATCTCAAAACTAAAGAAGCAGTTACAAGAATGGATGCAGAAAGTAGAAGGAGATGATGTAGATGAAATGCTCAACTTCAAATCTCTCGTTGAAAGAAACCAATTACCCATTATGAATTACTTCCGGTTTGGGGCTACAAATGCAATAGCAGAAAATATAAACAGCCAGATACAACGATTCATTACGATGAATCAAGGAACAAGAGACAGAGAGTTTTTCTACTTTCGGCTGCGGATATATTTTACGTAGATAGGAAATGTGTATTCATGACTTTGGATTGGAATGAAATCACCCCCCCAGCACCTCAAAATAATATTCCGCCCGGATATTTTTCCGAGTACATGCGGTAAATTATCCGATAATTTACCGAGTCGATACGGAAAAATATCCGATATTTTACCGAGTGCATACGGTAAATTATCCGATATTTTACCGGATAAGTTCAAAAAAAATCATGCGGAAAATTATCCAACACGCTGATAATTAAATTTTTAATTCTCAATTCTCAACTCTCAATTCTCAATTTTCAATTCCCAATCGCCGCCTTCACGAAATCCACAAACAGCGGATGCGGATGCAACACCGTGCTGCTGTATTCCGGATGAAACTGTACGGCGACAAACCATTTATGCGTATGTATTTCCACAATTTCTACCAAGCCGGTTTCGGGATTGTAACCGGAGGCTTTCATGCCTGCTTTTTCAAATGCCGCTAAATATGCGCTGTTAAATTCGTAGCGGTGGCGATGGCGTTCAGATATTTCTGCCTGACCATAGGCAGCGTATGCCTTGCTGTCTTTTTCTAATTTGCACGAATAAGCGCCCAGACGCATTGTCCCGCCTATTTCCGTAATTCCCTTTTGCTGCTCCATCAGGTCGATAACAGGGTATGGCGTAGAATGTACCATTTCGGTAGAGTGCGCATCGTGCAGGTTCAGGACATTGCGGGCAAACTCAATGACAGCAACGTGCATACCAAGACAAATACCCAGAAAGGGTATATTGTTTTCGCGCGCGTACCTTGTTGCCAGCATCTTTCCGTGAAAACCGCGTTCCCCAATGCCGGGCGCAACCAAAATTCCTTGAAAATCCTTCAACTTGTCTTTCACGTTGTCTTCGCTGAGGATAGCCGACTGTACAGAAACAACTTTCACTTTACAGTCATTTTTAGCGCCTGCATGTATAAACGATTCAATGATAGATTTGTAGGCGTCGGGCAATTCTACATATTTGCCTATCAAACCGATGGTGACTGTTTTTTTGGGGTTTTGTATTTTGTGGACAAAATTTCGCCAGTCGTCCAATACCGGTTTTTGTTCTGTACTGAGGTTCAACTTGCGCAACAATGTTTCGTCCAATTTTTGGTCGAACATACGCAGCGGAACTTCATAGATGGTAGACACGTTGACGGATTCGATCACAGAATCTTTCTCTACGTTGCAGAACAGGGCTACTTTTTTGCGAATATCGTCGGAGAGATTCTGCTCCGTGCGCAGTACCAGCACATCGGGCTGTACTCCTTCTTCGAGTAGCATTTTTACGGAGTGTTGCGTCGGCTTGGTTTTCAGTTCGCCGGCAGCAGCCAGATACGGCACCAGCGTGAGGTGTACCACAGCCACGTTGCCTGTCCCCATTTCGTAACGCAACTGCCGCACCACTTCGATGTAGGGCAGCGATTCAATGTCGCCCACAGTACCGCCTATTTCGGTAATCACCACGTCTACTTTTCCGCGTTTGCTCAACAGCAGGATGCGCCGTTTGATTTCGTCGGTGATGTGCGGAATGACCTGCACCGTTTTGCCAAGATAGTCGCCGCGACGTTCCTTTGAAATCACTTCCTGATAAACTTTTCCGGTGGTAACGCTGTTTGCCTGAACCAACGGGGTATTGAGGAAGCGTTCGTAATGACCCAGATCAAGGTCGGTTTCGGCGCCGTCCTGCGTCACAAAGCACTCGCCGTGTTCGTAGGGGTTGAGTGTTCCCGGATCTATATTAATGTATGGGTCTAATTTTTGGATGGTCACTTTGTAACCTCTTGATTGAAGCAATTTTCCGATGGAAGCGGAAATGATCCCTTTGCCCAGTGACGATGCTACGCCTCCTGTTACAAAAATGTATTTGGTGGTTGTTTTATTGTTGTTTTTCACTTTTTTATCCATTTATTTATCCATTGCCGAATCAATAATTTTGATTTTTTCTCCCAATTCCTTTATTTCGGCTTTTCCCTGTTCAATCATATGCTGTACGCTGGCAATCATGGCAGCGGAATTTTTCGATTTGGAGAAGAAGCCAATATTGTTTTCCCACACTACCAGATCGCTCTGTAGCTGCTGGAGTCTATGAATTAGCCTGTCCCGTTCCGGACCGAGTTTGGTTCGCGCTTTGGGCGTTGCTGCTATCATCGTTTCTATTTTGTTCTTGTAGTGCATGCGGTTACGCTCGCCGTCGTCCATCTGTAAAGATTCAAATTGCTTGTTGATGGCATGACGGTATTCTTCCTGTATCTTCTTCATGTGCTTGTAAGGCACGAAACCAATCTCGCTCCATTGACGCTGGTAATCCTTCAATTGCTCGAAACTTTCTTTAGGATTGACGGCATGTTTGAAATTTTTGATTTGTTCAATCAACGCCTTTTTTGCTTTCAGGTTATTGTCGTACTCCGAATCTACCGACGAGTAATGTTTTGCTTTCTGATCAAAGAAATAGTCGCAAGCCGCGCGAAATTGTTTCCATACTGCGTCGCTTTGTTTTAACGGTACGGTGCCAATTTCTTTCCACTTTTTTTGCAACTGAATAAACTCTTCGGTGGTCGCCTTCCATTCGACGCTGGATTTGAGCGCCTCAGCCTGTACGCAAATATCTTGCTTCAGTTGCAGGTTGTTTTCCAGTTCTTCTTTCTCTCGCTCAGAAAATTCGCGCTTCCGGTCGAAAAATTTGTCGCACAACAAGTGGAAACGTTTGTGCAGCCTGTTGTTGTCTCTTTTGAGGGCATGCCCGATGGTGTTCCATATTTTTTGAATTTCGATGATTTCCTGAGTGTTTTGTTTCCACTGGCTCGTCGATTTCATCGGTCGTTTGACTATTTCTTCCAATTTATCGCAGAGGGCTTCCTTTGCCTCTTTGTTTTTCTTTTGGGTTTCTTTGATATTTTCGAAATGATCCTGATGGTTTTTATTGATTTGCGCAGACACCGCTTTGAAGCGTTCCCAAATTTCTACGCGCATTTCTTTTGGCACAGGACCTATCTCGCGCCATTGCTCATGCAACGTCTGCAACGTTTGAAACGCTTTTATGACAGATGGTTCAAGCAGCATAGCCTCAGCTTTTTCGCACAATTCGATCTTTGCCTCCAGATTACGTTTGAAATCAAGGTCGCGAAGTTCCCTGTTGATCTTGATATAATCATAAAATACCTCGACATGGTGGTCGTATGTGTCCCACAGGCTTTTTACCTTATTTTGAGGCACTAATCCGATAGCCCGCCAACGGGTCTGTAAATCTCTGAATTGATGAAACGTTTCGCCAATGGATTCGGAACTGCTGGACAATTCTTTCAGTTCTTCAATGATTTTGAGTTTCTTTTCGAGATTATCCTGTTTTTCGGCTTCCATCTGCTCGTTTTGTACCAGACGGAGTTCGCGGTATCTGTTCAGCAGATTTTTCAGTACCAGTTCATGCTCGTCTTCTTCATAGGCGTAGTCGGCATCCGTACCGCCATTTTCAATATACATGGCGCGTTTCAGTTCTTCTTCTGCTTTCAGCTTCCTGTAAAACTCGAACTTCAGGTAGTCCATTTCCTTGCGTATGGTGTCTAAATCGCCCTGGTCGAGCAAAATACGCAAACGAAGCATCATGTCCTTCCGGGAATAATTGGCATATTCAAATTCCGGTTCCTCCTCCTCTACATCGTGGTCTTGCGGCTCATTTTCAACGTGGACAGGATTTATTTCAACATCCTGTATTTCAGTATTTTGCATACCGTCTGCCACCTGTAAAATATCTTCGGATACGCCGGTTTCGGCTTGCTCTTGGAGATGATTTGTCATAACTAATTACATCAAAAAAGTACATTTTTTAAACCGACGAAAATAGTTATTAATGACAAATCTTCAAAAAATATGTGAAAAAAAATTAAAATTTGAATCCGAAAGTAAGGATGAACTTGCCGGATGACGTTTTCATAGGGGACACGACGTCAAATAATCCCAGATCGTCATATGTTTGGTATAATACCGGATCCCGTTGCGGTAATTTCATAAAAGTATATGCCCCATCCATGTAAAAACTGCGCGCTCTAAAACCTATTCCTCCGGAGTAGCTCATCGTTCCAAGATGACTTTTGTTAAATTCCGAAAGATATTCCTCTTTGTAAGGACTTCCGTAATAGGCTATTCCGCCTCTCAAATAAAGAAACCCCAAACGAAATTCGGCGCCGCCCTTTATGTTGATGTTGTTTTTGAATGCTTCGGAAGCATAATCGGTGGCGTCTTGATAATCGGAATTGGGCAGTATTTGGCACGACGAGTAATTTACATATTCCATATCAATATTGACTACTGCAAAATTGCTCAATATGGTAGCCACATTCAGTTGATAACGCCATGGCGTAAGGATGTTGAAGCGTTTTTGCGACGGGTCGCTTTCAACTTCCTGTTCAAAGGATGTATTTGTTTCTCCGGCGGGAGGCGTTCGGAATTCGGTTTCCATACCTGTAAGCAGATACGGTTTCAGCCAGAATCGGGTAGGGGAGTGGATGGCGGCGCCCAAGCGCAACATTTGAACAGGGCGGAAAATCATACCGGCTTTAAAATTGAGACCTACACCGCTTAACGTATAATCCTGACTAAAATTAAAATATTGAAAATCATTGAAATCAGGACTTTCTTCATGAAAATATGATTCTTCATAATTGACGTCCTGAATGCCCAATGTAGCCCCTATATATAATGTATGGTTCAAATTGGCGCCCAACGAGAGCGCATATTCGCCAATTCCGCCTTTGGTATACATGGTGCGTTTCATGGGTTGCCCGTATACATCGCCTTTCGCAATGTAGGGATTCCAAAAATACCCCGGATAATCGGGGTCGTTGTCAATTCCGTAGGTATCATATGCCAGACCTTCGTAAAAATCGTCGAATTGATCGGTTCTTAGCGGTTGTCCGTTATTTCCATAATTGGCGTGCCATACAAATCCGTCTAACATAGACGAGCCGGCTTCCGGCGACCAAATATATGCTTTCCCGTTAAAATCGCTCAAATGATTGTAGGCAATACCAAAATTCATGCTGCGCAAACCTTTACCGCCAAAAAAGTTCCAAGTATAAATATATGCTATATTATTGAGTATGAGTTTGTTATACTTTTCGTTAAATGAGGCGTGGTCAAATTGGGTGTTGGTATTGGTAAAATTCAAGGCGGGCGAAAAGGTAAATTCCGATCCACGATAAACGGCTATTCCAGCGGGATTTGAACTCAATACGGAAGGATCGCCGCCCAAAGCTCCAAAAGCCCCGCCCATTCCTGCAGAACGAGCGGTGCTTCCTGAATAATGCTGTGACAATAACAAGGCGTCTGTTGCTTTCTGCGCAAAGGCATTATTGATCAATGCTGCGCTGAATATGACGAGTATGATGATATTCCTTTTCATGGGATTGATTTTATACGCTTTGCACTAAGGTGGAACTCAAACGGCGCCTTTTCGAGGTTCATCTCGAAACTATCTTCTACCGCCGCTACTGCTGCTACTCGAAGATGAACTGCGTGATGACGATGATGACGAAGGAGCGCTGTAACTGCTACCCGAACTGCGCGACGACGACGATGAAGGAGCGCTGTAACTGCTGCTGCTCGAACTGCGTGACGACGACGATGAAGGAGCGCTGTAACTGCTACTGCTCGAACTGCGCGACGGCGCTGTGTAACTGCTTGATGACGACGACGAAGAGCGAGATGAACTGTTGCTGGGCGCAGTGTAGCTGCTCGAACTGCGGCTACTCGAATTATTCGTCGTTGCGCTGTTGTTGGCGCTCGAAGAACGCTGCTGCGTAACGGTGGTCGTGTTGTTCGTGCGCGGCGTGCTGTAAGTTGCCGACGACGGCGTTGTAGACGAATTGGAAACGCGCGTATTGGTGGCTGGGTTTGCCGTACCCTGAGAAGTGCGCGTCGGGGTGGAGTTGTTGGCAGCGCTTTGAGAAGTACGCGTCGGGGTGGTACTTGCTGCGGTTGATGTACGCTGCTGGCTGCTCGATGTTGTCGCCGAACGGGTGTAGCTTGCAGGGGTTGATGAACTGCGGGCTGCCGTACTTGCGCTACTCGACGAACGGACTGCCGAACTGGTGGTCGCTGTTCTGCGCGATGATGACAGAGAGCTGGCGCTTGTCCTGTTAGCCGATGAGGTACTGGTAGATGCGTAGGTCAATCCACCGCTGCGACGTTGTACAGGACCGACTACCCGAGTACGGTTCGTGTAATAAACATGATGGTGGTAAGGAGTGCAACTCCAGCAATTTGAGTAGTACGGACGGTAGTACCACGGGTCGTAATATCCGTAATACGGACGATACCACGGGTCGTAATATCCGTAACGATAAGGCGAATACCATGAGGAATAGTAGGGATAACCCCAACCAAAACTCATGTTCCATCCGTAGTACGAGCTGTATCCGAAACGGTAGGAAGGACCGTAATACCACGGGTCGAAATAACTGAACCCAAGGTACGGTCCGCTGAACCGGTTGATACGCGCGGCATACGAATCGTCGTAATAATTGTTGGTGATGTAGGTATTTCCCTGCTTGTCCTGTGTTTGGGAAGTTTCTACATACGCATACTGCATTTGCCCGTTGCCTGCGGGCGCATCGTAATATTCCACCGGAGCGGATTTTACGTAAGCGGTGGCTTCTTCAACCGATTGACCTGACTCCAATGCCAGGATGTACCTTTCGTAATTACTCATTCCGGTGTTGTTGTCGGTTGGCGAAACGGCAGTGTAACTGTCGGCGGCAACGCTGGAAGTTGCATAGGCAGATCCTGCGTATCTGGGCGCGACTGTCGCATTAGCGGCTTTCGGGTTAAAATAAACATCGTCTTCATATGATTGATACGACGCTACCTTACTCGAAGAACAAGAGCCTATTACTAAAGCTGCTACTAGTGTGATCAAAATTCTTGTTTTCATGACTCGTCCTCCTAAATTTTTTTTTGATTAATGATAAAAAATATATTTTTGCAACATATTTCTTAATATATTTTAACACAAAAATCATACCAAATTTTTCAAAAATGGCAAAAGAAGTGACAAACAGGCAAGAAAATTATTCGCAATGGTATAACGATTTGGTCGTAAAGGCTGATTTGGCTGACAATTCAGCCGTTCGCGGATGTATGGTGATCAAACCCTATGGCTATGCCATCTGGGAAAAAATGCGCGACCAGCTCGACCGCATGTTCAAAGCAACAGGTCACGTCAATGCGTATTTCCCCTTATTTATTCCCAAATCGTTTTTCAGCAAGGAAGCGAGCCATGTGGAAGGCTTTGCCAAAGAATGTGCTGTGGTAACCCACTATCGACTGAAAAATTCGCCCGACGGAAAAGGCGTCATCGTTGACGAAGACGCGCGTCTTGAGGAAGAGTTGATCGTGCGCCCCACGTCCGAAACCATCATCTGGAATACCTACAAGGGCTGGATACAATCATACCGCGACTTGCCCATATTGGTGAATCAATGGGCTAACGTAGTACGCTGGGAGATGCGCACGCGCCTGTTCCTGCGTACAGCCGAATTTCTCTGGCAGGAAGGACACACCGCGCACGCTACCGAAGCCGAAGCCATAGAAGAAACCGAACGGATCATACATCTGTATGCCGAATTTGCCGAAAAACACATGGCTATGCCCGTCATCATGGGCAGGAAAACAGCCGGCGAACGTTTTGCCGGAGCGCTCGATACCTACTCCATAGAGGCAATGATGCAGGACGGAAAAGCGCTGCAATCGGGAACCTCGCATTTTCTGGGGCAAAATTTCGCCAAAGCCTTCGATGTGAAATTTGCCACTAAGGAAGGAAATCTCGATTACGTGTGGGCAACTTCATGGGGCGTTTCTACCCGCCTGATGGGCGCTTTGATCATGGCACATTCCGACGACAACGGATTAGTGTTGCCTCCGCGATTGGCGCCCGTACACGCTGTGATAGTTCCGATATACCAGAAACCGGAACAATTTCCGCTGCTGGCAGAAAAAATACTTCCCCTAAAAAAAGAATTGGAAGCCAAAGGATTAACAGTGAAATTCGACGACCGAGATACCGTAAAACCCGGCTTCAAATTTGCCGAACACGAACTGAAAGGTATTCCCGTGCGCCTTGCCATGGGACCGCGCGACATGGAAAACGGAACAGTAGAAATTGCCCGCCGCGACACGCTCGAAAAGAAAATCTACCCAATCGGCGAAGCCGTACAAAGAGTAGTTGACCTGATGGACGAGATACAAAACAACATATATAATAAGGCGTTGGATTTTCGCAAAGCCAATACCTATACCACCGATTCGTACTCAGAATTTAAAGAGATATTGGACAAGGGCGGGTTCATCATGGCGCATTGGGATGGTAGCGCCGAAACCGAAGAGCGCATCAAAGACGAAACAAAGGCGACCATCCGCTGTATCCCGATTGACGCTCCCGATGAAGATGGAAAATGTATCCTGACGGGAAATCCGTCGAAGGGTAGGGTGTTGTTTGCGAGAGCATATTAAGTCAATTATGAATTACGAATTAGGAATTATGAATTACGATAATATCTTAAGTTTCAATTCCTTCGCGAAAGTTTCTTAAAATCGGAAGCCAAAAAACCGTCGGGCGAACGGCTGTCGATTTTGTGGTAATCGAAATAATAGAACTGTGCATCGTCAGCGCCTACCAATATCTTGAAACAGCGGGAATTGGTCTGGTTTTTGCCAGGTCCTACCTTGTGCAGGAATACCACGTTGGGGTTTTTATCGGCGATGGCTTTTTGGATGTCTTCTGCGGTAACCAACTTGAAGGGTCCGTCGTAAACGGCTTTGATCTTGGCTTCGGTATTCACGTCTCTTGCCAATTCATCGGCTATCAAATAAAGCGTTTTGCCGCTTAATTTCTGGATGTTCTTGTTGTAATGCTCCATGATGTTTTTGCTGGCAATGCTCGGATCAGCGGTAATTGCCTTTACGTGATTTTGAATGAACCTCAGAAAAATACCTATTTTATAGATGTATGATTCTTCCGGCGCATCATAGTACGCAAGCGGTACGGAACACAGGTCGGGCATGTCCGACAGGCTTTTGGCATTACCCCCGAGCAAAAGGCTCATAAACTGGTAGCGGGCATTGCTTTTGTCCTTCTCGAATGTCACTTTGTTCAAAATCAGGAACGATAGGCTTTTGTCTCTTCTTTGCGATTCAAAATTTTTCCATACAAGGAAATCGTGTGGCGTGGCAGTCCATTCGTTCGGAACGAGTTCCTTCAATGCGAGATTATATTCGCATATCGGGTTGTCTTCGAGTATCATCATGGTTTTGGTTTGCGAAAAATGTCTGATTTCCGCTGCCGTGGGAATGTAATCCTGCGCTACAGATTGATGAACAATGCAAAGCGCTGATACAAAAATACAAAAAAATATTTTCATCTGTTTTATTTTTTAATGACAAAAAGTTTACAACAAATTCATTTCCGCCAACACATGATTCATGTTGCGAATGGCGTCGGCGCTTTTGTTGAATAACGCCTGTTCTTCATTATTGAGGTGATAATCTACAATTTTCTCCCATCCGTTCCTGCCAATAATTACAGGCACGCCGATACAAATGTCCGATTGTCCGTATTCTCCATCGAGAGCGACACTACAGGAAAAAATCTTTTTTTGGTTGCGAACAATGGCTTCTACTAATGTAGCGCTTGCTGCTCCGGGAGCATACCATGCCGAGGTGCCTACTAATTTGGTGATGGTGGATCCGCCTGTCATGGTGTCGGCAACTACCTTGTTCAATGCTTCAGGGCTGAGCAGTTGCGAAACAGGTATTCCTCTGTAATTGGCGAAACGAATAAGCGGAATCATGGTGGCATCGCCATGTCCGCCAATAACGATAGCGCCAACGTCGGTTGACGTGTAATTTAATGCTCTGCTGATATACCATCTGAAACGCGAACTGTCGAGCATGCAGCCCATGCCGATGACCTTATTTTTGGGAAGTCCGCTTAATTTTAACGCCAAATAGGTCATTGTGTCCAACGGGTTGGTAACAACCACAAGAATTGCGTTGGGCGAAAATTTGAGGATATTTTGCGCAACATCTTTTACGATGCCCGCATTCACGCCAATGAGGTCTTCGCGAGTCATCCCCGGTTTACGCGGTATGCCCGAAGTAATCACCACTACATCCGAGCCCGCCGTGACGCGGTAATCATTTGTAACGCCTTTGATGCGGGTGTCGAACTCTAAGAGCGCCGCTGTCTGCATCATATCCAATGCCTTACCTTCGGACAGACCGTCTTTGATGTCAAGCAGGACAATTTCACTCGCCAATTCCTTTTGCGCAATCACATTTGCACACGTCGCGCCCACATTACCGGCGCCTATTACGGTTATTTTACTCATGTACTAAATAATAAACTAAAAATTTTTTGCAAAGGTACGACATATTTTCTGGAAAAAACCAAAAATATTTTTAGTTGAGACTTGCACTATTCATGTAGAACGCGGATGACGCGGATGACACGGATAAACTCGGATGTCATTTTTCAAAGAAAAAAGCCCGCGTAACGGGCTTTTCGTTGTTAATTTTGCTGTGACCCCGGCGGGACTCAAACCCACGACCTTCAGAACCGGAATCTGACGTTCTATTCAACTGAACTACGGGGCCAGATTCGAAGCCGCAAAAGTAATCAAATATCGGATTTTCTCAAAAAAAATCTTTTTATCTTTTATCCAAGAATTTACACGAACCCCGAAGGGCTCGACAAAGTCAATTTACACGAACCCCGCAGGGTGAGTGTCAAAAATGTGGGATTTCATTCTTCAAAAATACGTTCATAAAATAAAATTGGAAAAAACCTTATTTACTTTCACTGATACTATTGAATTTCCTCACAACAATCTGCATATTAGCATATTAAA
>Ga0099364_10011057_pt1 | contig 12366 bp, 11 predicted proteins | sample TergutTh196P3_FD_73070 | JGI IMG/M metagenome (GOLD analysis project Ga0099364, IMG submission 73070) | Microcerotermes parvus P3 segment gut microbial communities from Pointe-Noire, Republic of the Congo - Th196 P3 | ecosystem: Host-associated > Arthropoda: Insects > Digestive system > Gut ... | reverse complement strand
TCCGATCTCATAACGACCGTCGGAATTGACAAATCCCAACATTTGAGCATAACGGCTTACGGCATAACTTTCCCATCCGAAAACGCCATAGTAACCCTTAAAGGTATAATCACATCCTTTCCAAAACACGCCGGTCATGATTTTCTCGCACGTCACAGTAGTGGTTTCGCCCGGATTCGGATATTTGTCGGTATAACTGTCTTCACTGCAAGCGGCTAATGCAACTACAACCAAGTATATCAATATGTTAATTGTTTTGTTGTTCATATTATTCATTATTAAAAACTTGCACGCAAAGAAATGCCGAATGTTCTTGTTGTAGCCGTTGAGCCTCCGATAGAGGCTTGTGAAACCCATGTCGTACCGTCTGTCGCCTCCACATCGAAAATGGGAAGGTTCTTATACAGATAGAATAATCCTCTTCCAAAGACCGATACCGTAAGGTTGCGGCAGGCAAATTTAGATGTTACGTTCTTCGGAAACGTGTAACTTAACGCAATCTCGCGCACTTTGCAATAGGTGTTGTCAAATACGGAATGTGCATAATAGGTTGGCGCGTCGGTACCCCAGTTATACGTCAACATATACCACTGGTCGGACGGTATGAGGACGTCATTTTTTGTGCCGTCCTGTTTCATTCCATCCAGAATCATCCCGTTGTCGTAAACGTATTCGCCGTTAGGCCCTCTGTCGCCTGCTTTCCCATGGAAAGGGATACAGAGTCCGTTGGCATGGTCGTTATTTTCAAAATAATAACTTATCCCGCCATGAGCGGCATCGCGCCATTTCATGGATTCGACAAGCGAACCGCGTCCCATCAGGTATTCGTAAGGAATATTCACCACAGCACCGCCAATCCGGAAATCAAGCACAACATCAAGCAAGAGATTTTTATACCCTACCGTTGTACTGATACCGCCTGTCGCCTTGGGCATTGCATTGCCTGCCTTTACGCGCTCGTCTGTCAAGATACCGAAACCATCGGCGCCGATCATCGCATTCCCGTTTGCATCTTTCCTGACGTCAAACGCATAAATATCACCCATAGGCTGTCCCACATGCGATTCGATCGTTATTGCTCCATTGTCAATATTTTCATGCAATAAGATGGGCAGTCCGTCGGCTAATCGGGTCACCTTATTTTTGTTGAAGACAATGTTTCCACGTATTTCCCAGAAAAAATCCTTCGTCTGTACAGGCACGCCATACAAAGACAATTCTGCTCCTTTGTTTTGAAGTTCGCCGACATTCATCCAGATTCCGGATCCTCCGGCAGAAACCGGCATGTTCGTTCTCAAAATCTGGTCTTTAATCACATTTTGATAGAACGAAACTTCAAAGCCCAGACGATTGCCGAAAAGTTTGTTTTCCCAGCCTAATTCTATTTCATGTTTTTCTTCCGGGGCAAGATTTTCGTTGCCTAATTCGCCTTTTGTCACATTATAAATATAGCCTGAAACCGTACTTTGCTCGTAAGCTACAGAGGCTTTATAGATATCCGGCGCATTCCCTACGATACCGTACGAGGCGCGTATTTTTCCGTAATCATACCAGTCGGGCTTTGCGTTTTTGAACGCTTCGGTATAGATAAAACCCGTATTTACAGAAGGATAAAAAAATGTATTGTTGCCTTTTGCCAACGTTGAGGTCTTTTCCTGACGTCCTGTACCTTCAAGAAACAGATAGTTGTTCCACGACAGTCCCAACGTTGCAAAGGCAGCTGTTTTCAGGAAATCGCTGAATCCCTGTTCGGCTCGCGCCGTATTTTTGGATGAATTGATATGAAACCAGTTTTCGACCGACAGGCCTCCTTCGGTACGAACCCGGGAACTGTTCATTTGATCCGTCCGTACCATCCATCCTGTATTGGCAAGGATACCAAACGATTCGGTGATTTTTTTGTCGAACATCAACATGATATCGCTGTATATGGCCTCATAGGTTCTGTTCTGCATCGCATAAAATCCGGTAGGATCGCCGTAGGCAAGCGGGCGCTCCGTTCTTTCCCTGTTTTCTATTTTAACCGCTGTGTAGTCGGTGGCGATACGTCCCTGCAACCGGACGCCTTCTGTAATCTGCCACGAAGGAGTAATGCTTGCGATCAAACGGTTGTTGTTTTCCCATTCTTCTTTGCCGAATAGGTTCCAGAAATATTCGGGAACCATATCCCATGCTCCGAAATGCCAGGCAAACGATTCGTCGGGAGTCGGCGACCGTTCGGGTGCGATTACATTGCGATAACCAAGGCTTGTCATCGTATGTTCGCGGATATATTTTACATCTGTCCAGGCGTTGGCCATCCCGCCGAAGTTGTTTGTCAGCCGACTGATCCGATACGGGCGGTTCTTGATAAACTGAACAATATAACTTGCGGAATAGTCTATTTTTAAATGCCTGTTCAGCGCATACGAGCCGGTCAGGCTAAAATTGTTTTTGTTGTAATTGCTGTTGTACTGATTCGGAACACTGTTTACATGTGAATACGCTATGCGCATGTTTCCGTTTTCATTTCCCTGCGTAATGGCGATATTGTAATTTTGATTGGTTGCCGTGCGGAATATTTCCGACCAGGGGTCGCCTGTCGTTTCATAGTTACGGACGGTTCCGTCGAAATACAGGATATCGCTGCCGTCATATTTTGGGCCGAATGTGGCAGTGGATTGCTGGATAGATTTGTATGTATTCCCGTTCCATTCTCTTTCCCAAAAACCTCCGCTATCCTGGTTATAGCCCTGCGTACGTGCCCTGAGACGGGCGCCTGGGCCATAAATCGTCTGATATTTCGGCATATAGTCAACCCAATCTCCTGAAATATTGACGCTTACATCCACGCCGACGCCTTGTGTCGCCTTTCCGCTTTTGGTTGTAATCATCACCACGCCGTTGGCCGCTTCCGAGCCATACAGCGCCGATGCTGACGCTCCTTTCAGAATCGAAAGGCTTTCGATGTCTTCCGGGTTAATATCGACCAATCCGTTGCTTCGGATACGCTGGTCAGTCCAGTAGCCGTCCCTGTTCGCATCGCCATTCCTGACGGGAACGCCATTGATAATGACCAACGGTTGCGTTGAACCTGTAATGGAACCAAGCCCTCTTACACTGATAGATACAGCCGTAGCAGCGCCTCCCGGCGCAGCCTGAACACGCACGCCCGGCGTCTTGCCGTAAAGCGAAGTAGCGAAGTCGGGCGTTGCCGTCCGCACGATGTCGCCTGCCGAAATGGTGGTCATGGCATAACCCAGCGCCTTGGATTCTCGTCGTATACCAAGGGCTGTCACTACGACTTCGTCTAATGACTGTACATCTTCTTCCAGGGTAATCAAAAGGTTGTTCCCGCCATCATACACAAATTCCTTTTTCTGATAACCTGTAAATGAGATAATAATCGTTTCGCCTCTGCTTATATTTAATGTAAAAACACCATCCCGATCAGTGATGGTTCCTCGTGATGTACCCTTGATAAAGACTGTTGCGCCTGCAACCGTGCCTGATACGTCCGAAACCGTACCTGTCACCCGTTCATTCTGTTGGAGTACGTTAGTCGTAGGTGACACAGGATAAGTTTCCGCATACAAACCGCCCGCACACAGGCAGGTTGCGACACCAACAAGCAGATATTTCCATTTTCTCATTGATGATGTGGGAGTTTCTTTTTTCATTGGTTCGAACGCTATCCGGCTTATAATAAGAGACTTTAAAATGTTTATTTGTTTGTAACCATATTGTATTCGCGGTGCAAATATACAAAATTCCTTATTTTTTACATGATTTTTATTACCTTTGTCGTTCTTATTATCATTAAAAATAGCTATATGTCTAATTATCACCAATTATTGGAAAAACAAAGGGTGTTTTTTGCCACAGGAAGGACGAGAAACATTGGATTTCGTATTGAACAGTTACAAAAACTTCGTCAGGTTGTTATTGCCAAACATGAAGATGTTGAGCAATGCCTTTCTACGGATTTAAACAAATGCGAATTTGAGGCGTTTGTGACGGAAGTGTCGGCGATTATTGATGAGATAAACTGTGCCGTCGAAAATCTGGAGTCATGGACAAAAGCCGTCGATGTGCCGTCGCCTCCCATATTCTGTCAGGCTGAAAGCAAATACTATTACGAGCCGTATGGTATGGTACTGATTCTGAATACATGGAATTATCCTTTTGTGCTTTGTTTCAAACAACTTGTCGGCGTTCTGGCGGCGGGTAACTGCTGTATCGTCAAGCCGTCGGAAGTGGCGCCCGCCGTGTCGAAAGCGCTGGCAGACATTATTCGAACTGCTTTTGATGAGGCCTATTGCGCTGCTGTGGAATGTGACGTTGAGGGTGCGACCGAACTGCTGAAGGAACGATTTGATTTTATTGTGTATACAGGTGGTTCGAAAGTGGGTCGTATTGTTGCACACGCTGCTGCAAAACACTTGACTCCGACTGTTCTTGAACTGGGAGGGAAAAGTCCGTGTATTGTCGACAAATCGGCTGATATTGAGCGTTCGGTACCTACGATATGCTGGGGTAAACTGATTAATTCGGGACAAACATGCGTGGCGCCCGACTATATCTGGGTACATAAAGAGGTAAAAGACCGACTTGTCGAGGCGTTGAAAAAGCAAATCACAGCATTCTATGGGGATGATATAAAGAACAATGCCGATTACGGTCGTATCATCAATCAAAAACATTTTGACCGTTTGCAAGGTCTTCTTGAAGGAAGTCATATCGTTTTTGGAGGCGAAACGGATGCGAACCAACGGTTTATCTCTCCCACCATCGTCGACGGCGTAACATGGGACGACAAAATCATGCAGGAAGAAATATTCGGCCCTATTCTCCCGGTAATGACTTTTGTGCATTTGGAAGAGGTGGTCAACGAACTTACCCGACGCGAAAAGCCGCTTGCACTCTATCTATTTACCACCGATAAGGCGTCGGAGGAGTTGATTATCAACAATGTTTCCTTTGGCGGAGGATGTGTAAATGCAACATTGATGCACATGCTTAACACCAATCTGCCGTTCGGCGGGGTAGGGGACAGCGGGCACGGATACTATTCGGGACGATGGAGTATTGATATGTTTTCCCATAAAAAAAGTGTGTTTAACAGGGCTTTGTCGGATGACCCACCACCTGTATTCCCGCCCTACGAAGAGCGGGCGAAGTATATTAAGCAAATGTATCTTTGAAAGAGAAGACCGTAAGACTGTAATATCATAAGAATTAAGGACTATGGATTTCAAGAAGTTATTTGAGATCAATGAGAAACCACAAGATGTGGCCGTCATTGAATTTTTGAAAGAATCGGCGTTTCCGGTTGTACTCTATGGCGTTTCGCCGGATGTGGCAGACCAGATAGTTAAAAAATTACGCCACAATCATATTACAGTGTCATTTGTCGCCTACGACGAAGATTGTCCGTTGATGACGGATTCGACCGTTTGTCTGAAAGATACGGAAACGGTTCATGTGAAAGATATGGATAAAAAACTTCCCGTTTACAATGTGGTTTTAGGATTTGTAAGAGGCTATCAGCATATAATTGCCATATCTTTCAAATTCGGCAACGCAAGATCTGTTTCCTATCTGTCGGAAATTTTTGATTTGGATATTATTACTCCATCTTTTTTGGAGGAAAACAGCGTTTTTCTGGAAGACTTTTACGAAAATCTGCAAGACCAACATTCCAAAGATTCATTTGTCGCTTATCTGTTAAGCAAAGTCAGGCAGGATATGCAATATCTACCCCCTGTTTTTGAGAAAGTGCAATATTTTCCCAAGGGAATTTTTAAACTGACGGAGCATGAATCCTATTTTGACTGCGGGGCATTTACAGGTGATACGATTGCTGAATTTCTCAAAGCTACAGGAGGATTGTACCGGCATATCTGGGCTGTCGAGCCTGACCAATCGAACCATAAACAGTTAATTCAATACATTGAAAGTAATAATTTATCTGACATCAATGTTGTCAATAAAGGCATATACAGTTATTCCGGAACACTTCCGTTTCAGGAAACGAGCAATATGTTGTCAATGATAACAGACACTTCTGACAACTTTATAGAAGTAGATTCAATTGATAACATTACAGCAGGCAATCCCGTCACTTATATTAAAATGGATGTGGAAGGCGTAGAACTGGAGGCTTTGAAAGGAGCCGAACAGACCATACGGGAATATAAACCCGTTTTGGGAATAAGTATTTACCATAAACCACAGGATTTAATCGAAATACCGAAATATATCAAAAAAATCGCCCCTGAGTATTCATTCTATTTCAGGGTGCATAAAAAGCTGGCGATTGATACGGTATTATATGGGGTTGTGGAATAATTATTTCGAAACAAACACTTTTGCCGTCATTTCATTATTCACCGAGACAAGGTAGAATCCGGACGGCAGGGAAATCGCTTTTACGCCTTCACTCATACTGATGTGCTGCACTAATCGTCCGTCTACCGAATAGATACGAACGATGGCCGGTTGGTCAATACTGACATATAGATTTCCTGCCTCAGACCAAATATGCTTTGCCGCAGATGGTGTCGGCATGTTTGCAGAGAATATATCCTGATATTCGTAGGCGCCGATATCCACCGTTTGGTCGAAAATACGGGGTTTTCCGGCTAAATCGACTGTTGTTGTTACGAATGTATTATTCCCTTTGTTGATTAAATGACTGCCATTGTCCGGACGATAATCGCCTTCAATAATAGGAGCAAAGTCTGCATCTATCGCCCTGACGAATCCGGGATATGAAGGGACGGGTACAAACAAAGGCCAATTAATTTGGTCTCCGATCAAACAATTTTGTAAATCCGCTTGAGTGTCATTGTTATCTTCATTGTAAAAATCATACCATTCCATCACCTTTGCTTTATTTCCCCACATAACCGTATTCCGGATTTCCGGAGAAGAAATACCCGGATTTGCATAACATAAAAGACCTCCTACCACATTACCCGCCTTATTGCTGGTAATGGTTACATTCGTTAAAACCGGTTTGACATTTCCGGCATACGAGTTCAAATAGATACCTCCTGCATCACTTTCAGAGCGGTTTCCGCTGACTAATACGTTTGTTAAAACGGGCGATGTTTCCAATGTTTCTGATATACAATACATTCCTCCGCCTTTATATGCCTCGTTTCCACTGATTATCACATTTTCAAGTATTGGCGCCGATTTGTTTCTTCCGTAGTTCGCAAAACCTCCTCCATATTCGCCGGATTTGTTTCTTCGGATGATTGTATTGATAATGACAGGATACGCATCCCCGTTTGAATCATTGCTGAATCCCGCACCGCCGCCTTTGGATACATTTCCTTCAATAATAAGGTTGCGCAAGGTGGGAGATGATATGCCATTGCCTGAAACGGCATAAATCCCGCTTCCAAGGAGCATTCTCAAAGGTACGAAATAATCAACATTTCCTCCGGTAATCGTAAATCCGTCAATCACAGTGGATTCATCTGCATTAAACAAAGAAACTACGTGGTACGCATTTTCTTCCATCCGGCTGAAATCATCCCTGTCATCATTGTTGAAATCTCCGCTTAAGATTGTTGTATTTCGTTCCCAGTCGCGTTGCGCCATCCCTGTGTTGTTATCTGCCTGCGCAGGAAAGCCTCCGTAGAGTTTGACTCCATTCGGGATCAGAAAAGTTTGCAACCGTTGGCTTGTTGGATTCCCTTCGCTATCTGTTTCTTGTAATTTTTTAGTGGGCAGGTAAACCCCGGCTGCCACCCATATTTCGTCGCCGGTTTTTGTTTCGTCGATTGCCAATTGTAATGTGGCAAATGCGTTCGACCATGATGATCCGTCGTTTGTATCGCTCCCTTTGGTCTGATTTACGTAATACCTGTTTTGCGCCAAAACCGCAAACGAGCAAAGGCTCCCTAAAATGATTAGTCTAATTGTTTTCATACGTAAAATTTTAACTGTTATTATTAAAACATGGCTTAAAATACGTTACAAAATTATAAAAACGATTCGTTATTTCCAAAACATGAGAGAAAATTTTTCTATCAGTAAATAGTAAGCCAACAATTTGATCGGGATTCCTTTATTTTTCCCTTCAACTTGAAGTAATATGTTGGTCATATTTCAGAAACCCTTACAATGACGAACCCATGTGTAGTCTTTTCTATTAAGGGTACCTGTATATTTATACATTGACAATAAGTATATACAACAACGTAAAAACACAATGCATCGTAATCCCCCATTTGAGCCATCTAAACTTATGTTGCAACAAACAGCACAGAAAACCGACGACAAACCAACAAACCCAAATCACAGCAGACCATTGATATGTAGATTGCGTTTTATAATGCCAAATACCGGCAACCGCCCCTTCTGCTCCAAAAGGATAAATTTCGGGATGATTGAATGCCTGATAAAAATCCTCCACAAAGAGAAAGAACCCCAAAATACAAACTCCGCCCCATATCGCTTTCGCAATTTTTATACTTTGTTTCATTGGTAAAAAATATCTCATAAATTAATTGGCGAATATTTGCGTCATTTGTGTTCCTCTATTTCGTTTCTTTTTTCAATTGTATGACTTTGAGCAAATCCGCCAACTGTTCCTGTTTGTCAATATTGAGAAGCATGGGGAGAAATTTCCCGACAGGTTTGGTGCGACAAAAGTCTTCTTTGATTTGTTCCGATATGTCTAAGGCGGCAATTCCTTCCAAATGTTTTTCCATAAAGAAAAATGAGATTTTGAAAAATCCTTCCCATACCGAAAGCCAGCAAACGGTTTTTTTCTTATGGCAGACCTTGCACAGCCATGATTTACCATCGCGGTAATAATTCCAGTCAAACGTCAACATTAATTTACCTTGTGTTACTTGTTTTTCAAACACTTCCAATACATCATACACTTGCCCAAGAAGACTTTTCAAGACTTCTTTTGACGGATAAATTTCCTGTTCTCTTAATAATTGTATTTCCATCCTGTTTTATATTTATATTGGTGATTTTATGTTCATTTGATGGTGTTCGTTTTGGTTTCTACTTTCCATCCTTTGGATGATGCAATGCCTGTATTGCAACGGTTAACGCCGGGGTTGCCGTATATGTACAGTGCATAACCCCGATAACCCAGAATTTTGCTGTGAATTGATTTAAACAAAGCATCCAATGCGTTGGTTTGTAGTTTATTGTTACAACAATAAACTAATTCCAAAGCCGTATTTTGGCTTAAATCCAAATTTTTTAACTGATTCTTATTGCAAGTTAAGTGTATCAACTTTGGATTTTGAGACACATCCAAACTTGTTAATCGATTATAGTCACACTGTAACCACAGCAACCCGGGATTGTATCTCACATCCAATTTTTTCAATTGATTTAACTGACAGTGTAAACTCCTTAATGCCGGATTGTGGCTTACATCTAAACTTGTCAATTGATTTTTATCACAGTTCAGCGTGGTTAAGACAGGATTATGACTCACATCTATGCCTGTTAATTGATTGTAGTTAAACACCAATTGGTTCAGCACAGGATTACGGCTTACATCCAGGCTTGTCAATCGATTACTCTCGCAATACAGTACCCTTAATGCACTGTTATGGCTTACATCCAAACCTGTCAATCGATTCTTGCTGCACCAAAAGATTTCCAGTTCGGTATTTCGGCTTATATCCAAAGTGGTTAATTGATTGTCTTCGCAGTGCAATTCCGACAACAGCGGATGATCACTTACATCCAAATATTCTAATTTATTGTCGTAACAGGATAAGCGCTTTAGCAGCCTGTTTTGGCTTATATCCAAGACTGTTAATTTGTTATAACCGCAATGCAATTCTGTCAATGCCGGATTTTGACTCACGTCCAAATTTGTTAAACGATTGCTTTGGCAGACCAATTCTGTTAACGCATGATTTTGACTCACATCCAAACTTTTTAATCGATTGCCTTGGCATTCCAATTTTGTTAATGCCGGATTATGACTCACATCCAAACCGGTTAATTCAATTCTATTGCATGTTAGCCCGGTAATGCTGTCGCCTGTGATTGTGATCGTTCGGGAAGATGCCTGGGAATAAGTATGAAGATATGCCTGACCTCCATCGCAAATCGTGTCCGCCTGAATCGTACCATCGCCCCAATTGACGGTTATAACGCCTGAAAATTTCAGCGAAAAAAACATTTCGCCCGATATTGCGGTGGTCATGGTTATATGGGGCACAGTTTCGGTAATACTGACCGATTGATTGTTACCAAAGGCGACAAGCGCCATCAACCCAAGTAAATAAATTCTACTTACATGGAAGAGAAAGACTCGAATAGACAACAACATCCAATTTAAGATTAAGAGCAAAATCAGCATCTTCAAAATTATCGAAGACATCTTCAAAAAAAACATGGTGATTTCCAACAAAACTACATGCCGGACATGTCTCATATCCCCAATTCTTATTGGTAAAATGATTCCCTTCACTGTCAAAAAACCAATACATAACACCACCGCTCCCCAGCATCATATTGGTCACATAAATATCCTGACCCTGGTATTTCTCAAGCCAAATACATCCCAGGTAATGTCCGGTTTTGTCATTTTTCGACAGTTCTATCAATTCCTTTAACCATTGATCATTTTCTAACTGAAACGTACTTCCATCTGACAGTATAATCACTTCATTTTCATCCATTCCCGATTTCGATTCGCACCGTATGAATACCATTCCGCATATCAATGCGACAGCAATTATTACAACCCATCTTTTCATTTGACATCCATTTTAAAAAATAAAAAATCCTTTATCCTTATTCCAGTAAAATCTTACTTTTCACCTCGATATTCGTTCTTCGATCGAAAATGAAATCGTAATAACCTGCTTCGTCGGCTTTCCCTTCAACCTCAATTTTGGCGCGCCCCACTTCCAGGCCGTTTTTATCAAAAGCCTTTGCGGATACGGATGCCTTAAAATCCTTGTCAAAAATCAGGTAAACCGTCAATTGATTATTTCGACCTCCCTCGGCGTTTTCAATCGTAAACTTCCCCGTTTTCAATCCGTTATCCGTTAAGGATTCCGACAGCGACAACTCGCACTGAAGCGTTTTGTCTATCCCTTCGGACACTCCCTCGAAAAACTCGGTTGCTGTTTTTCCCACAGTCTCACCGCTTTTGTTTATTGTTTCTTTTACTCTACCGCACGCCCCCAATAATATCAGCGCAACTAAAAATGAAATAAAGTGTTTCATAACATGTCGAATATGAATGTATAGGTTCACAAAGATACAAATTTAAAATGATAGTGTAATTTTTTTTGTAAAATTGTTGTAAATCAAATTAATTATTTTAAATTTGTCAAAAATTTCAAGAGATAAATTTTCTGTGTTTAATAGACTTTGATATTAAATGAAAAAATTATAAAAAACTTTATTAATACTAACTTATTATACTTAAAATTATGGCAATCTCATCATTTAAAATCAAAAAGGAAGTGAAGGATCTGGAAGAACTTATTGAGATACTCAAAAAACACTTAGATCCGAAATTCGAGTACAAGATTGATAGAGCCGGTTCAGGATTTAAAAAATTCCTGACCGGCACGAATACGGATGTATTAGAAATCAAGAAGAATGCATATCACGGCGTTGTTCTTACCTTATCGGAAATAATCCCGGAAATGGATTATCAGGTTATTGGTGCGCAGATGATCGTACCTAACTATTTCTTAGACCAGATAGTAGGTCATGATGGTATCCTTGATACGGCGATTTGTCACCTTATCTTTGGAAATGGGAAAGACCTGTACGATAAACTTCAGGAAGCCATAGCCGAAGAGTTGGACGGCGTAGGCGTTGAAGATAGTTTCCTCAACAACATGAAAGCCTTTTTCCAGGGTAAAACTGTCTATGATGATATCTGATTAATTGGTTGTAGCCATACATTATCATGGATAAGGTGAAGGAGAAAAAGATAATCGAAACCTCTATTGACGGAACCGGAAGTGAACTTGAAAACAAATTGCGATATTCTTATCCATATGCCCCAAAACCAAAGAAATAATTCTTTTTGACAAAGCGGTAAAAAATATTCTGGTCGGGGATTTCGTCGCCTTTCAGGTCATGTCCTGGCAACTTGCCCATTTTCTTAAATTCCTGTAAGACAGTTTCCCGCGAAGTTGTATCCACAGCCCCTTGTTTTACGAGAAAATCAACCATCAGTTCGGGGTTTTCGAGGATGATGCAGCCTCGTGATTTTTCTGCCGTTAGTTTTCGTAAATCGGCAAGAAATGAGGATTTGGCAAATATCTCCTTCAAATTCGACCCTGATTCATTGATAAAATCTTTACTCATTTGCAGCGGAGGACAAAACTCGACAGCGCCAGAAGGCGATATATGATGACT
>Ga0099364_10011056_pt1 | contig 12366 bp, 14 predicted proteins | sample TergutTh196P3_FD_73070 | JGI IMG/M metagenome (GOLD analysis project Ga0099364, IMG submission 73070) | Microcerotermes parvus P3 segment gut microbial communities from Pointe-Noire, Republic of the Congo - Th196 P3 | ecosystem: Host-associated > Arthropoda: Insects > Digestive system > Gut ... | reverse complement strand
CTATAGTGGTTTTCTTGCACTTCAGATTACTTTAAAGGATCTCGGCCAGCCGCTTTATGTTGAGGTTAAGGACGGGAAGCTTTCCATTGAGCCTTATGAGTATTCTGACAGGCAGGCGAACATGATTATTTCTTCCGCGAATTTTATGAAAATGATTAACGGCAAGCTCAACTCGGTGCTTGCTTTTACTACCGGGAAGTTGAAAATTGAGGGTGATATTGAGAAGGCCAAGGAGCTTAGGCAGCTTTTTGTGTGACTGCTTTTAGCTATATGAAAGGGTGGTTTTTATGTATTCCGCAGCTGTTATTACAGTGAGCGATAAGGGTTCCTCCGGGGAGCGGGAGGATCTTGGCGGCCCTCTTGTGCGCGAGATGCTGGAGGGCGAGGGTTACGAGGTCGTTTATACCGCTATTGCTCCGGACGAGAGGGAGCTTATCGAGCGGGAGCTTGTAAAATGCGCTGATGAGCTTGACGTCGCGCTGGTCATGACGACGGGCGGGACCGGTTTTTCCCACAGGGACGTCACGCCTGAGGCGACTATTGCCGTCTGCACGCGCATGACTCCCGGAATCCCGGAGGCTATGCGGGCGGAGAGCCTGAAGATAACGAACCGCGCCGTGTTGGCGCGGCAGCAGGCCGGGATTCGAGGCAGGACGCTTATTGTCAATCTGCCCGGCAGCCCGAAAGCTGCTCGCGAGAATCTGTCCGCCGTTTTGCCGGCGCTCGACCATGGGCTTGAAATGCTGCGCGGCAAGAAGCGGGACTGCGCGACGTAGGCGTTTTTAGGGGTCAGAAACGGCAGGAGCAAAGCCCCTGCCCTACACAGATTTTCGTACAATTTCGGTATTCATTTTATTATCGGACAGTCTGGGGCAGTTATGTTCATCAGGCAGTGCCTTTCTTTGCGTTTATGGCAGATTCCCACTCACCGGGGTTGAACCCGACCAGGACTAAGTCGCTGTCAACAAGCAACGGGCGTTTGACGAGCATCCCGTCCGTCGCCAGCAGTTCCAAGCACTCGTCCTCGCTCATTGCCGGAAGTTTGTCTTTTAGGTTGAGCGCTTTGTATTGAATACCGCTTGTGTTGAAGAATTTCTTGATTGGTAGTCCGCTAGTAGCGAACCAAGACTTCAATTCTTCATATGTTGGGTTGTCCGCTTTGATGTCGCGTGTTTCGTATACTGCATCGCTATTGTCAAGAAAGGCTTTTGCCTTTTTGCAGGTCGTGCATCTCGTATAGCAGATGAATGTAAGCATTGCTATGAACCTCCTCTCTTTGCTTCTTGCCGTTTTGGTGCTCTTGCGTTGAGGGGTATACCCTTATAGTATCAGTCAAACACGGGCAACCGGCTCGTCAGGCCGGTGTCCTTGAAGCGCTTGCCCCAGTCTCCGACGGGGCAGTAGGTTTGGCATCGGCCGCATTTCCATGTCGCTTGCGGCTGTAGCGCGCTGTGATCCGGGGGGACGCTGGCGCGCGCGGCTTCTATTTCTTCATGCGTTGCGTTTTTGTCTTCTTTCAGATAATCTTCTTTTCCGCCGTATTTTTTCATCAGCCCCTCGCAGCATATCCTGCACTTGTCAAAACTGATATTGCTGTATTCATAGTGTTTACCGCCCATTTCAACGGCTTTTGGCTTTGATGCCGGGTATATGTCAAGCGCTTTTGTTGGGCAGACGTCGGTGCATACTTTGCATGCTGCCGGGTTGCAGAGGGTTTTGCCCGAGTACATTGGGTCCGGCTCGATTTCAAGCGTGGTCAGAATCACGCCAAAACGCTGCCGGGGGCCGAACTCCGGCGTGAGCACGATGCTCATCCATCCAAATTCGCCAAGGCCCGCCGCGACTGCCGCATGGCGGATGCTCATCTGAATGCCGTTTGTCATCGGCCCGGTGGAAAGCGGCATCGCCAAGGCGCCATAGGCGCTCTCAATGAAGTTGGCTACCGCGTAGCATGCGTAAGTAAGGTGGAAGTTGGGGAGCATTCCGTATCCGTAAGTGCCCCATAATCCTTTCATATCCCACCGGTCTTCTTCAAAGGCCATCATGTTTGCCGCTGCTATGCCGTCCAGTATGCGTTTAGCTACGACGATTACAGACTTGCAGTTTTTCAGCACTTTTTGGGGATGCGTGTTGCCGGGGGCGTTTTCAAACCTGTCGATTCCGGCGAATCCGCACATGTCCATTCCGTTTTTTTTCGCGGCTTCTTTTATGCTTTCCTTCAAATCCATGGCCATCCTCCTAAAATAGTGTTGTTGTTCTGGTATAGAGATATTCCTCTACGCTTCACCCGGCTTCGGATCAGTAGTGACAATTATGTCGTCAAACCCCAACGATTCCGAAACCGGGCTATAAAGGTGCTGCCCCGGTATAAATCCCAGAATTTCACCAAGCTTATAAATCTCCCACAATGGAAGACAGATTACATTGCAACGATCCTCAACTGCCTCACTGTTAGCCAGTTTAATCAAGCGGGCTATCTTTCCCTCTTTCAGCAATCTGTCGCTTGTTTTAGTTTCCCCGCCGGAAAACTTTACCTCAACCGCAGTTGCCAAATTACCATCCCAAGACACAAAATCGATTTCTCCACGCGGATTCTTACATGAGTACGTCATAGGTCGTGTGAACTCACGGATAGCTAAAGCCGCAAAATTCTCAGACAGCAAGCCATACATATGGCTTCGCTCTATATTCGGCCTTTTTTCTGACAAAGCAATGCTCACGATTAAAGACATTAGCCCTTGATCCGTAAAATAATACCGCTCCCTAACAGGCTGGATGGTTTTCCAATTACTAAAAACGTCGCCGGTAAATAGCAGGTTGCATGACTCCAACCAAAGCAAGGATTCTATAACCTGCGGCTTTTTTTTGCCCATTTCCATAGCCCCGGATAGTTGGAAACTGATTTTTTGCGATATTGGCACATCAACTCGCCTATTGATCTGGGCAATCACGCTTGTTAGCGTATTTGTCCACGCAGACTTCGGAAAACTGCCTTCAAAGTACTGTTGGCTTTCGTTTATCAGAGTGTCATAGATCTGCTTTATATGCTCAAAATGATCGGAAGCGCTGACCGCCTTACCCTGAAGCCACGCCTTTACAACAGACGGAAACCCGCCAAACCGCAAGTAAAAACCATATACTTCTTCAAATGGCTTAGGATCATATTTTTCACAAGCTGCGATAACCTCCCGGTATGTCAAAGGGTTCATATCCAAATACCACACATCCCCGGCAGCGTGAAAATACTGTTCGCCATCCACCGCAACGCGGTTCATAACAGTCGTTATTCCAAGGTAACTGCCTGTTGCAGATAGTTTGAAATTATAATCATTTACCATATCGCGCATGCTGTTAAACAATCCCTGAGAAAGCTGGACTTCATCCAATATCACTAAAGTGTTTTTGGAGTTATCAAACTTCTGGCCGTCGTACTTTGCAAATTCGGAAAAAACTCTTATCCAGGGGTCACACTCCCCGATTTTTCCGGGATTGTTTGCAAACCAATTAAAGATTTTAGGGTCTCTTAGATTCACGAAAAGTGTTTGTTTAAACTGCTCCCGACCAAGCTGCTTGAGAATAAAAGTTTTTCCCACTTGGCGCGGGCCTTGAAGCAAAACCCCTCTATCATTTCTGACCCAGCGAAGTAAAGCTTCCATTATATTACGTGTAAACACCATATTATCCGGCATAGCCATCACCCCAAAAGCACAGAAAACGTTCAGCCGACCTTTTTGACAGTAGAATCAATCTTCATACTAGCATAACGACAAGATTCTGTCAAAATGACGGGGAGGTTGTTTTTGGTTTGGAGCCTTGGCAATTATAAATACCCTGCTGCGAATCCGCCGTCTACTATTATGTGGGTTCCGCTGACGTAATCGGATGCCGCGCTTGCCAGGAATACTGCGGTTCCCATCAGCATGCCGAATGATCCCCATTCATTGCCCGGCAATCTGCGCGCGATGTTGTCGTGCGCTTCTTTCGGCATGCCCGCATTGATCGGGCTGTCGAAAAATCCCGGGCAGATTGCGTTGCACTGGACATTGTCGTCCTTGAAAGCTGCTGCAATAGAGCGCGTCAGGCCAATCACGCCGTGCTTTGCGACGGCATAGGATGGGTTTCCCCCGCCGCCTGATGTGAATGATAGGGCTGATCCAATGTTGATTATTTTGCCCCCGCCTTGGTTTTTCATGATGAGTCCTACGTCGCGGCTGAGGTAGAATCCTACGTTGAGCATCAGCTCCACGTCGTCCCTGTAGTGCTCGTCCTCACACTCTTCAAGCGTCACCCGGGTTGCCGCGCCTGCATTGTTGACCAGGATATCTATGCGGCCATATTGCTCCATGCATTTGTCTGCCAAGGCTTTTCTGTAATCCTTGTCCATAAGGTTGCCTTTGATGAACTCGATCCTGCGGCCTTCTTTTTCCACCGCTGTCCTCACTTCGTCAATGTCGTCAGTGAAATGCGGGATGAAAATGTCGGCGCCCGCTTTTGCAAACGCAACGCAATAGGCCATGCCGAGGTTTGTGTTGCCTCCGGTGACCATTGCTACTTTCCCCTGCAAGCTAAACATTTCCATCGAGAATTTTGGTATACTTGAGTCCATGTTCTTTCCCCTTTCAGTGATTTGATACTGAGTGCATTCCGGTGCGTTCGGGTGGACTTTGCCTGTTGGCTATAGTATACTGTACGCGGGTTTTGTACGCAACTATTATTGTTGCTGTTGCGGGTATGCTTTGCGTTATGTGCGCCTACTGTTTTCTTGCGCATGGAGGCTGCTTTGTGGTATACTGCGATTAGAACTTGGAAAGAAGGGGCAGCGGTGAGCAATAATGTAATTGAACTCGTGGAAGGCAGCGATTTGCCAAAGAGAATAAAGAAATACCTCCAAGCGCATCTGGACCCGGGGGAGGCAATTATTTCCCATGATACAAGAAAAAGCGCGATGAGGTCAATGTGGGGGCAAATCAAGAAAAGCAGGTATCTAAACCGCATTGTGTTTTTGCTGTTTGGCCTCACTTTGACTTATGCAGGGGTAATGTCATTCGAGAGTTCAATTATCGCGGCAGTGATCACTGTATTAATAGGGCTGCCGATCATATATGTGTCGCTTCCCGTTCTGATTCCATTCCGGACTACATACTATATAATTACGGACGAACGCATGTTTATTTTGGTTGACCGGCTTTTCGGGAAGATAAAAACCCAAGACATTCAGATGCAAAATGTGACAAAGATAGAATGCAGAAAGAAAGCAATTGTAATCATAACCCCTGATGAAGAATTCGTTATTAAGCCCGCAGACTTTGAATTAATTACCAGAGTGGCCAGAACGAATTTTCCAGGCATAACATTAGACGAGTAAAGAGGAACGCAGCTTGAAGTATAGTTTTAGAAGTGACTACCGTGAAATCGCCCATCCGCAGGTTTTGCAAGCTTTATCGGCCATCGGGGATGCTCAGTTTGATGGTTATGGGCTTGACGAGTTTTCTGTTCAAGCCGGCGAAATGGTTAGGGCAAAAGTTTCGGCGCCCTCCGCCGGCGTCCATTTTGTCAGCGGGGGCACTCTGGCAAACCTGACCGTTATTTCTTCCGCGCTTCGTCCGTTTGAGTCTGTTATCGCTGCGGAGAGTGGTCATATTTTCATGCATGAGACCGGGGCTATCGAAGCGACCGGGCATAAGGTTTGTACCGCTAAGGGTGAAAACGGGAAGCTTCGCGTGGTTGATATTGAGTCGATCGTATCTTTGCATAGCGACGAGCATATGGTGAAGCCCCGCCTTGTATACATTTCGCAGTCGGCAGAGACGGGCAGTGTGTACACAAAGGCGGAGCTGACGGTTATTTCGGAGTGCTGCCGGAAAAACAGCCTTTATCTTTTCCTGGACGGTGCAAGGCTTGGCGCGGCTATAAACAGCCCCGCTTGCGATTTGACGTATGCCGATGTAGCGGCCTTGACGGATGTGTTTTATATCGGCGGCACGAAAAATGGCGCGCTTTTTGGGGAGGCAATTGTTATTTGCGCTGATGAGCTAAAAGAGGATTTCCGTTACCATATGAAGCAAAAAGGCGCTTTGCTTGCCAAAGGCGCCGTTATCAGCGTGCAGTTTGATGCTCTTTTCAGGGGCGGTTTGTATGACGAGCTTGCCGGCCATGCCAACAAGATGGCATTAAGGATGGCGGATGGAATCAAAACAGCGGGGTATGGTTTTTTGTATCCCGTTGAAACGAATCTGATAGTTCCGGTTTTGCCCTGCAAGGCCGTCTCCGGGCTTCGCGGGTTGTACGGGTTTTATGACTGGGAGGTTTTTGAAGATATGGCTGCAATCAGAATCGTGACGTCATGGGCGACGTCGGAGAGCATAGTTGATGAGTTTTTGTCTGATCTGGCCGCTTTGCTGTGAGCAATGAATTGCAGGTTTCAGGGTGTCTATACCATATGTGCAGTGCGTGGAAAAGATGTGTATTTTATGCCCCTTGTCGCTCAGCGGCGCGTCCTTGCGCCTACGAGCGAGCGCTCCACCGTCCTTGGTTTCGCTCTGCGGGGCATAAAACACACATCTTTTCCAGTTGGGTCTCACCTGTATCAATTGCAGTTATTTAACCCCGTGCTTATTGCCGCTGCATTGACAACCGCAACTGATTCTGATAGATTTGATTCGTCAGAATACCTTACTAGAAGCCGCGAATGATATCTGCAAAGGAGTTGAATATTATGACTGTTCAGACGTTTGAGAAAGGAGCGGATAACGTGGCATACGAAACTAAAGTATTGCTGATTGCACTTGCAGAAATAGCGTGCAGGACTGATGCAAAAGAGGTTTACAATGCTATTGCGAAGATGGCGAATGTCGAGGGAGTTATATTGAAATCGTATGATGAGGCAAAAGCGGAGCTGGGCGAGGATTGAGTAATATTAGCACAATGAGCCGGTATATTACTTGTACTGCTTCAACTATTGAATAGGATAAGAGTACGTTAAATGGAAATGAAGAACAACAGTTCAGTAAACACAGAGGCGGATGTAACCTGTTTGTATTGCAACGCTATATCTGCTTTTATCGATACGCTCTCGGATCTGGCTGGCGGTCTTGACGAGCTGTTTGCCTGCGTGTCGAGCTTTTTTTCCTCTGTTTTGGAGCTTTCCGGTAGTTCATCAAGCTTTGCAATCTTCCGGAATGATGGCTTTGAAACGGACAGCAAGCTTTGCGCTTCGTTTTTTGCATCCGAAGCTTACGACAATGATGAGTTTCAGCCGGTTTTGACGGCTGTGGCGCAAGCTATTGCCGATGCGCCCGGAGACTCGCCGTGGCTCCTGACGAATGCCGATATACAAGCCCTTGATGCCGGAGACAGCGGGTTCGCTTTTTCCGCGCTTATTGTCCCGGCAGGGTCTATTGCCACCGACTGTGGGTACGCAGCCGTTTTTTATCACGGGGGCGAATCTCCCCATGAAGCTGGCAGTCCGCGGGTGGCGTTTCTTTCAAAGGCTCTGAAACTAGCCTCACTTGCGTGCCAAAACGAGATAAAAGACGAGAGATTCTCGCATTTTCTAATGAACGATTATCTGACAGAGCTTCCAAACCGCTCATATATCTATGAGTCTATCGTATATTCTCTGCAGACTGCGGAAATATATGGTTCAAAATTCGCGATTCTCATAGTAAGGGTCAACGGGTTAAAAAACATCAACAACTCGCTTGGCATAGTCACCGGGGATATCATACTCAAAGAAATGGGGGCGTTGATCAAATCGGCCGCCGAATCCGATGACGGCAGCTTGAATGTCCTTGTTGGGCGGTTGAGCGGGGGCGATTTCGTCGTTTTACTGACGCTGCCGGCTGATAATGATGACGAAAACTCCATTGGCAGCATCCTCAAGGCATACTGCGAGAACATTAATGCCAAAACAAACGAGTATGTTGAAATAAGCGGCTACAAGCTTTATCTGTCAACGAACATTGGGGTCAGCATTTACCCGTACCACGGCGATACCGCTGAGGATTTGCTCAGAAAAGCGGATTTAGCGAAAAACGCTTCAAAACAGAGCGGCCCCAACACTTACAGGTTTTATAAGGATCTGATGGAAGGCGATGTCGAAAGAGTGCTTTTTCTCAGCAGCAACCTGCCCGCCGCTTTGTCCGCCAATCAGTTTGAGTTGTTCTATCAGGCGCTTATGTGCATAGAGACCGGCGACATTATCGGGGCGGAAGCCCTGATCCGTTGGAGGCATCCCGAAAGGGGTTTGATATTCCCCGGTGATTTCATATCTTTTTCCGAAGATAATGGTTACAGCATCCAGATAGACAATATGGTGCTGGATATGGCATGCAGACAGATAAACATTTGGCAGGACAAGGGGTATGATTTGGCGGTCAGCGTCAATATTTCCCCAAAGCATTTTGAGGATGGCCTTATTTGCGACAAGGTAAAAGAGACGCTGATGCGCAATTCCACAGATCCGTCAAAGCTTAAGGTCGAACTGTTGGAGAGTATTCTTCTTGAAGATTTTGGCGTTGCGGTCAAAGTTATTAATAGCTTGCGCGCTTTGGGCGTGATAGTGGCATTGGACGATTTCGGCACCGGCCATTCTTCTTTGGAGTATATTGCAAGGCTGCCTGTGGATTATTTGAAAATAGACAGGTCCTTTACCATGCGGCTTGATGAAAACCCCATCAATAAGGTCGTTTTGGAGACCATCATGACTTTGGCCAAAGGCATCAAGGTGAAAACTGTGGCGGAAGGGGTAGAGTCGCAGCAGCACTTTGATTTCCTGAAAACCATTGGCTGCGATTTTGCGCAAGGCTACTTCATCAACAAGCCTGTGCCTGTAGATGATTTCGAGTCAATTTTGAAGTTGAATAAGAAAATTATATAGGAGGCAGCACTTTAATGAAAGATTTCTTTGGAGCGCCAATCAAGAAGCTTGGGTTCGGGTTTATGAGGCTCCCCGTTTTCCCCGGAAAGCCGGAGGATGACATTGACTACGAACAGGTGAAAAAGATGGTCGATTTGTATATTGAGCGCGGCTTCACCTACTTCGATACTGCGTTTGGTTATCACGGCGGCAATTCTGAAGTCGCGATCCGTAAAGCCGTTTCGGAGCGGTTCCCGCGCGATAAGTTTCAGGTAACGACTAAAATTCCGCTTTGGAATGTGATGACGTTTGACGAAATGAAAGGCAGGACGCAAACATCGCTTGAGCGCGCGGGGCTCGATTTCTTCAATTTATACTTTCTGCACGGGGTTGGCCCCGACAGATTAGAGAAGCTTGACGGCATGAAAGCATGGGATTTTCTGCGCAGCGTAAAGGATTCCGGCAAGGCGAAGAACATTGGGTTCAGCTATCATGGCGACGGGGACTCGCTCAGCCGTATACTTGATACGCACGGCGAGTATATAGACATCGTCCAACTTCAAATAAACTATCTTGACTGGGAGAAGCAGGCCAAGGCTTGCTACGAAGCGGCTTTTAGTCATGGGGTCGGCATAGTGGTCATGAGCCCTGTCAAGGGCGGGGCGCTTGCAAACTTTACGCCTGAGGTAGCTCAAATTTTCAAAAAAGCCAATCCTGATGTAAGCGTTGCGTCATGGGCGCTGCGTTTCGCTATGCATCTCGAAGGCGTTGTTACGGTTTTGTCCGGCATGTCCGCTATTGAGCAAGTCGATGATAATACTAAGATAGCCGATTCGATGGGGCCGCTCACGGATGATGAGATGAAGGTGATTGCCCATGCTCTGGAGGAAGTCAATAAAATCCCGACTATCCCTTGTACGATGTGCCGCTACTGCGTCGATGACTGTCCTAAGAAAATAAACTCGCCCGGTATCATCAATGTGCTCAACGAGTATACGAAATACCAGAGTTTCCCGAGTTCAAAACGAATTTATTCTATGGTGACCTCCGGCATGTTTGGCCAAATTCCGGCGAAATCGAGCGATTGCATAGAATGCGGCGAATGCGAAAGGCATTGCCCGCAGGATATCAAGATTATTGAAGCGCATAAGGAAGCCGTAAAAATGTTTGAGTAATGGTAACTGATCTTGGAGCCTTGCGCTCGGACGGCTATTTTAAGTTTCCGCAATCGCTCGGTGGCGCTTCCATGCGCCAACTCGCGAGCGCTCCACCGTCCTTGGTTGCGCTTTGCGGAAACTTAAAACAGCCATCCTCACCGGCTGAAGATTAGTTAGGATTAATGGAGCTTTGTGAATATGGATATGAATATAAATCAAGCGCGAGTCATTCTGAAGAAGTATAATAAGGAGCCGTTTCATTTGTACCATTCTGAAGTGGTAAGCGGTGTCATGAGATATTTTGCAAGGGAGTACGATCCCGGGCACGTGGAGCGCTGGGCAATAGTCGGGCTGCTGCATGACATCGATTTTGAGATGTTTCCCAGAGAGCATTGCGTGAAAGGGGAAGATATCCTGCGCGACGAGGGCGTCAGCGAGGATATTATCCGCTCGGTAATGTCGCACGGGTGGGGCCTGACCGGGGCGCGGTACGAGCCTGAGCATATTATGGAGAAACTTCTTTTTGCATGCGATGAACTGACCGGGCTCATCGGTGCGCTCACTCTCATGCGTCCGTCTAACTCAGTCCGGGATCTGGAGGTTAGCAGCGTAAAGAAGAAGTTCAAAGACAAGAAGTTTGCCGCCGGGTGTTCGCGGGACGTGGTTCAGCAAGGCGCGGATATGCTTGGCTGGGAGCTGGATGAGCTTTTTGGCAAGACAATCCTTGCCATGCGCGAGGTCGAGGCCTATTAGTGCCACTCACAAAAACTGCGTCATATATGCAGGCAGCATGACAATATCATTGTCTTTTCTTAATATGTCCAAAATCCCCCTATTTTATTTTTATTATTTGCACAGAATCCCCTTTTGTTTAACTGAGAATCTCTGCTCGATTATGGTTGGCGGCATAGTCGTTTATCTTGAATGCAGGGATATTCCGCCACTTATATATATATTCGTAAATTCATAAATTTTGCCAATAATGCTAAAGTTTAATACGATAATATCCGAAAATATTTTAAATGCGGACTTTCATGTTTTATTAAAGGGGTTGATAGATGATTTCATTTGAGCTGAACGGCAGGGTCAAAAGGTACCCATTCATTAGTAAAGGAGATTCAAAGAATGCTTAAATCCAGAATAAGCAAAATAATCGTTTCATTAATAATCTGTGCAGCAATGCTATCAGCGCTCACAATCAGCGCCTTTGCCAACCCGTTAATGCTTTCTATGTTTAGTAGTCAAATTGTTGGAGGGCAGGAGTTAGCCGATGATCTGGATGATCTCGATGACTATGACGAAAACGACGATAATGACGACTACGATGATTACGACGATTACGACGACTACGACGACTACGATGACTACGATGACTACGATGACTACGACGATTACGACGATGCCGACGATTACGATGACTACGACGATGCCGACGATCTTGATGATTACGACGATGTGGACGATAACGACTCTGCCCCGCCTGCACCCATTGTCCCGACACCGCCTCTAATTACGCCGGCGCCTGCTGCGCAATCACTGGAGTTTCGTTTTGTGATCGGCCAGGCTCAGTACACCCGCAATGGTCAGACCCTAGTGGCAAAAGCGTCGCCCTATATTGACGTAGCATACGGGCGCATCATGGTTCCCCTGCGCACAGTGGCTGAGGATCTTGGCGCTATAGTTAGCTTCGATTCAGTGACCCGTACTGCGCGTATTTTTTGGTCCGGCACACGCCTGACTATTGATATGGACACCGAGTTGCCGAACAGCATTGGAAAGCCCGCCGTCATTAACGGCCATGCTTTTATACCTCTTGCGTACATGGAAGAATACTTTGGCGCCAGAATCCGCTGGGATGCCGATGCTATGGCGGCGTATCTGAGTATTTAACCGCGCTATACTCAACGGACACATATCACGTATCCAATGTCAGCAGGTTAACGAATCAGCGCTTGTAGGGGACGGCCTCTGGACGTCCCGCTGTGCAGGCAATACCGAAATATGCGGGACGTCGAGGACGCCGTCCCCTACGCAAATCATATAGATTTACCTTAACCTGTTGACACATATCACATATCCAACAAGCCGCCGGATGGGGAGACCACCGGCGGCTAATAATATGCGGTTAAGTTATCATTTGCCCTAGTGGTCTGTGACACCTAGAATCATCCGATCGCGATTTGTTGTGGAAAGCTGCCGCTATTGTACCCCCAGGTCCAAAGGCTGCCGTCTGATCCGGCTGCCAGAGCGTCATTCTCCCCTGCGGCGATTGAGGCTACGCCTTCCATAATCTTTAGTGGCCTGACGTGATCCCACCCGTCACCTGTGCCGAGCCTGCCATATCGGTTGTTC
>Ga0099364_10011055_pt1 | contig 12366 bp, 8 predicted proteins | sample TergutTh196P3_FD_73070 | JGI IMG/M metagenome (GOLD analysis project Ga0099364, IMG submission 73070) | Microcerotermes parvus P3 segment gut microbial communities from Pointe-Noire, Republic of the Congo - Th196 P3 | ecosystem: Host-associated > Arthropoda: Insects > Digestive system > Gut ... | reverse complement strand
TTACTGCGATTCATTGAAGAACGCCCCATTAATAATCATGATATTGAAGTATCGGATGAGGTTGTTTTATGGAATAAATATTGGGATTTATTTCACAACAATTCGGACATATACTTCAATGTGACTAAAGAAACACTTATTGAAATATACAATAATAATGAATTTATAAAATATATCCTAAAAAATTCATCAAGAACTATTTACGATTGTCAATTTGAAAAATTAAACCAAGAACCTAAAACATTTTTTAGCGAGGTAAATCCTCATGCTGTGTTTTTTTTCGCTGATAGTGTGAAATGCAAAGAAATGGAGGAAAATTATGGCATGTTATTTATTTCGAATGATACGATTAATGATGACGCCAAATTTCTTTTTCAAGAGGACTTGATACCAATAAGCAAAAAAGAAAACAACTTAAAAAGTTGGGACTTTGTATCAAAATTTAAGCATCCGTGTAATTCTTTACTCATTGTAGATAATTACATTCTGGATAAAAGAGAAGATATCAAAAATAACTTGATACCCTTTATTAAAGAACTGTTGCCATCTAATTTAAAAACTGATTTTCAAATTGTTATTATTACCGATAATAAAAACAATAAAATTGTTATTAAAGACTGTTACGACTTTATTACAAAGGAATTGGGAAATATTGGCAAACCATACAAAATTGTGGTAAAAATAATAATACAATCAATAGACAATCACGACAGAAACTTATTGACTAATTACTTATGGGTAAATTCCGGTAGTGGGTTTACCATTTTCAATTATAATAAAGATTTCAGAGAGTTGAAAATCAAAGGGAATACTCACTTTTCTTTATATTCAATTGCAAGCAAAGCAAATGTTCGTAAAGTTGTCAATTCATTAAAAGAGCAATACAAAAAAATTGAAGTAGGCGGTGTCAATGCTCCTAATAGAATAATTGTTATGCCTGAAACCGAATCGGGTAAGATAACGTCACGGTTGTTAAAAACTGAAATTGAAATAACTAATTACTTACCTTGTAAATAAAATATAGATGGCAATAATATATCCTTCATTTGAAACAATTAATAGACAAAAAGTTCAACCAACAAATGGCGAGCGAACATTGCTGAACTTTTTGGTTAGAAATTTGGACGATACCTACGAGATTTTTTATCAACCATACCTTAATGGGGACAATCCTGATATTGTAATAATGAGAAAAGGGAGTGGCGTATTACTTATAGAAGTAAAAGACTGGGACTTAAATTATTATTACATCGACGATAAAACAAAATGGCGCTTGAGAAAAGATGGAACAAATATAAAGTCCCCACTCAAACAAGTCGAAAACTACAAGTCAAATTTGTTTAATTTGCATATAGAGGATTTATTCAGACAAAATACTTACAATAATAATAATTGGGCTACGGTAAATTGTGCTGTTTATTTTCACAATGCAACAGAGCAACAATTAACAAACTTTTTACTTGCTGACTTTAATGAGGAAAAATATAGAAGATTTGTAAGTTACTTTGGATTACTTGGGAATAATTCGCTTTCAAAAGATAAACTCAACAATTTATTGAGTAGATTTTGGCTAAACAGAACCTCATACTATTTTAACGAGACATTATACAATAGCATAAAAAGATATTTAAAACCGCCTATTCATCAAATAGAAGAGGGAATACAAATCAATTATACAAAAGAACAACAAGAATTAATAAGAAGTGAAATTAGACCTCGAAGAAAAATAAAAGGTGTTGCTGGTAGTGGAAAAACATTGGTTTTAGCAAAAAGGGCTGTAAATGCGCATATTAGAACCAAATCAGAAGTATTGGTGTTAACGTATAATTTATCGTTAAAAAATTACATACATGACAGAATTAGTGACGTGAGAGCAGAATTTAATTGGAGTAATTTTCACATAACAAATTATCATCAATTCTTTAAAAGCCAGGCAAATAATAATAATCTTGAAATACATTCATTATCAGATTGGGAAAATACCTCTTTTTTTGAAAGCGTAAAAAATCAAACCAAAAAATTTGATGTCGTTTTTATTGACGAAATTCAAGACTATTTGCAACCATGGATAGATATTATTACCAGATATTTTATGCATGGAGAATCTGAATTTGCTGTTTTTGGCGACGAGAAACAAAATATTTACGAAAGAGAATTAGATGAAAATAATGAGCCAATTGTTAGAACAATACCAGGGGTTTGGAATAAATCTCTAAACACTTCCCATAGATTTTCTACAAACATAGGGAATATAGCAATCAAATTTCAAAAATCTGTTTTTGGGCAAAAGTATACTCTTGACGAACTACACGTTATGTCTCAAATTGACTTTGAAAAAAGAATTATAGAATATCATTTTTTTAATTTCATTGACGCTAATATCCTGTACGAACGAATCTATGATGTATTAGTCAGTAATCAAATTCATTCTTCAGACACAGGGATTTTATGTTCAAAAGTTGAATTATTGCGCGAAATAGACTTTTTAATCAGGACAAAAAAGAATGAATTAACTATTACTACCTTTGAAACAAAAGAAGAATTTGAAACGTACGGAAATGACCAAAAAAAAATAGAAGATTTTCGAAAAATAAAGAAAAATAATTTTTGGATGAAAACAGGAACAGTAAAATTATCAACTGTCCATAGTTTTAAAGGATGGGAAATAGACACTTTGTTTTTATTTATTGAGAATGATAATGATGATGGAAACGAAGGAATTGCAAATGCAGAACTAATTTACACAGGATTAACAAGAGCAAGAAAAAATTTGATAGTATTTAATTTAGGTAACGAAAAATACGATGAATTTTTTAAGAATGAGGTGAATGTAAAATTTGAACATAATTAGAAGCGTATGTAAAATCAGAAATAGTAAATAGTAAAAAAAAATGACAGTACAAGTATCGGAAATTTTAAAAATAGGAGATATAAGGTATAGGTTTGATAATGAACCTTTAAAGAATTATCTGAAAGATAAGAGGTATGATTTTGATGATCCTCGTTGTCGCGGTTGTTGCAAAAGAGAATTTGGTGAAGATGATGATGGTTTTAGTATTTTCAACAGTACAGCCTGCCACAGAGGATATATAGGAGAATGGGAATTGAAAAATAATGAATTGTATTTGGTTGGTTTTGAAAGTGTTATTAATTACAGAGGAGCAGATGGCAATATCTATGGCAAGGAAGTCGATTTGAGTTATCTTTTTCCAGGTGCTTCTTTTGTAAAAGCAAGTTGGTTTACAGGATCCATCTTTATTCCAACTGGAACAATTATTGGTTATCATCATGGCTGTTCTTATTCGCCAGTCTATTCTGAAGAAATCGTTTATGAAATAGAGCAAGGTAATGTAGTTAAGACTTCCAAAAAACAATATAGGCAAGAAGATATTATACCAGAAACTCCACCAGAAGATTTACCTTTTTAAAACAATAAAAATTAAAATATTAACACGAAAATAAAATGAAAGCAGCAGAGTATATTCAAAGAGGAATTGCAAAGAGTAAGAAGCGAGATTTTGATAATGCAATAGCAGATTATCAAAAAGCCATTGAAATAGAGCCAGATAGTTATATTGCTTATTATCAGTGGGGAGATGCACTTTTTAGCCAAAATAATTATTGGGATTTTGCATCATTTGTAGAAGAAGATTATAATGAAATATATGAAAAGTTTCACAAGGTAATTGAAATAACCACAGAAATTATCAAAGATAATCCAAATGATGTAAATGCATTTTTATACAGGGGGAAAGCAAAACAGGAACTTCGCCATAAAAGGGCTGAATCTATTGATGACTTTTCAAGAATTATTGAGATAGACCCTTTTAATATTGAAGCCTACACATGCAGGGCATTTTCAAGAAGTAGGATTGATGATTATTCAGGCGCTATTGAGGATTATACAAAAATCATTGATATAGACGGAAATAACGATATAGCCTATCAAAAGAGAGCATATAATAGAGTTGATAATAAAGATTTCACAGGCGCTATTGAAGATTGTTTAAGCGCTGTAAAAATCAATCCAAATAATTATTTTGCTTATCGTTGTCATGGAAATGCAAAAGCAATGACTGGTTTTTATCATGAAGCCATTGAAAAATACACATTAGCCATTGAAACAGGCAATGACCCGTATGATTATTTTATACGCGCATATACAAAAAGAAATATAAACGACATTGATGGAGCAATTCAGGATTATTTGAAAGCAATTGATAAGTAATGATTATTGTTCACATTGCGAATTAGGTAAAGTATTCTATAAAATAAAAGAGTATGAAAAAGCATTAGAGTATACAGATAAAGCAATTGACCTATCGCCTGGCGCATTAGGAATGTATGAACTTAAAGGAAAGATAATGGGCGCTTTAGAGTTAATAAAAACAAAATATGAAATGTTTTTTTCTTTAAATCACGGATTGTCCAAAACAGGTTTACCATTGATAGCAGTAAAAATTTTTGACCATGACATTTGTTTGATGCTCGACACGGGCTCAAATACAAACATGATTGACAGAAAGATTTATGACCTTTTAGAAGATAAATTGACTTCAGTTGAAACTTCAACAGATGTTCTTTCGCTGAACGAAGATTCAGAAGCCATAACTGTTGATATTCAATTCCGAATTGAAAACTATGACTACAAAGAGCCATTCGTGCTTACTAAAGTGACTGACGTTTCGGAAAAATACAAAGAAAAAACAGGCACACAAATACATGGTGTTTTGGGGGTTCATTTCTTTATGAAACATGGATGGGTATTAGATTTCGAAGAAAATAAGGTGTATAAAAAAATCTGATTGTATGAATTTATTTGCCTTAATATCTGTTGGTTACATCGTTTTTTGTCTGTTATGTTCCGTGTTGGTTCCCTGTTTGAGACACACATGGAAATCAATGATATTCGATAAAAAGGACGGACTTATAAAGTCGGTTTTTAATGAGCCGAAAGTGATAGAAAAGAAATTTTTTAAGGAAGTTGGAATGATAATCATTGTAGTTCTGCTTATGATAATTTTTTTGGCTTTGGTATTCCTCACGATGCCTTTTTGTATTTATTGGCTAAACAGAAGTTACAAAACTGACAAAGAACTTCAAAAGAAACACGAAGAATTTGAACGTAAATGGGCGGAATATGTTCCCGAACCGCCAATAAAAAAAGAATACCTGCGTCCTTCTTTGGTTATTCGGTTGAAAGACGATTTGCCGTTTATGCCCGAAAAGGAACAGGTAATCTACATCGAAAGCGAGTATAACAAACCTCTGAATGATTATATTTCAAGGGAATACGCAAAAATTTTAGAAGCATTCAGATATGACGGCTATACATTTATTTATATTCCCATGTCTATCAAAAAGCATAAAAAACTTGGTTATGAGAATGTTAAATATCTGTATCCTGCATTGAACGACTGCGACATTCGGTCGAATGAAGAAGTTGACACCCGCTGCATCACTGAAAACCTACTTTCATTCAGCACCGAACCGGTCAGTCTAACCGGAGGCTTGATGCGTTATGCGGAAACAATTGACAACGAGCATCATTTCAGATATTTCCAATTTACAAACTTTGACGAAGGCGAAATTTGGGAACAGTTTCGGGCATATATCAGCGTTGTTTCCAGACTGCATCCGTTATTTTCGCTTTCAAAACCCGAAACGCCCGAAGATATTGCAGACGATAGTTTCTCGTACGCTGCCAAACAATTGATAGACGAAATTAGGCAACGGGTTGCGTTGCTGCGGCAAACAGGAATAAGCGAGTTGGTTATAAAATCGCTATTCACGTTTGACGATGCCCAAAAGTTAAGCCGACTAACCATAACCAAAGATTACCGAATTTTTCTGCCCGACTACAACAATCTGGAAATCTGTATGACGCCATTGCCCAAAGCCGTCTATTTTCTGTTTTTGAAGCATCCCGATGGTATTCTGTTCAAATATTTGCCCGACCATAGAGCAGAACTGATGAACATTTATAAACAACTGTCTAACAGAGAAAAACTGCCGGACATGGAAAAAAGTATCGACGACGTGATAGACCCTACAAAAAACGCAATAAACGAGAAATGCTCAAGAATACGGGAAGCGTTTGTTCGCCATTTTGACGAAACGATTGCCAAAAATTATTTTATCACCGGTTTTCGCGCCGAGCCGAAGATGATAACGCTTGATAGAGAGTTGGTTTCGTGGGAGGCGGAGTAAATATAAACAAGATAAACGTCAATCAACTGACAAATTTTACGTAAATTTTGTCAGTTCAAAAACTTTTTTTTGAAAATTGTTCAAAGTTCGATACTTAAAAGTTCTTCACCAAGTCGGTGAAGTGCCTTTTGGATTTTCGCTGATTGAGGTCTCATCGGACGGCTTTTGCCAGAGGCATAACGCTGTAATTGCCTTTGATTTATGCCGGTAAGTTTTTCGAGAGCGGAGTTTGTGAAAATACCTTTGTAATGAGTGAGTAAACTTTCCGTATCGAAACGAAACACTAAATAATACTCACTATCAAACACTTCAGGAATAAAATCACCAAACTCACGTGAAACTTCTATGTGACCTTCAATAGCCTCTTTCATGTTGGCTTTGAGTTCGTCCACGCTCTTTCCGGTTGTGACGCATCCGGGAAGACATTCTATATATGCCGAATAATTGTTTTCGGACTTTTCAACTGTTACGATTACGTTTTTCATATTGTTTCCCTTATTTCCTTTACTTTCCAAATCTTCATTTTTTCTTTACGAATTGACGGCGCAAAGATAGTTGTATTTTTACAACCAACCAAATTTTTATCAAATTTTTTCCAAAAATTTTCTGCAAGCCTTGTAAAACTTTCCCCCCGACCAAAAATTTTCCGTACTTTGCACCCACGTTCTGAATAATTTTAGCCCGTGTCTCAAAAAAATCTGATATTTTTGAAACTTTTTTTTGTCGATTTCGTATAAATGAAAAAAAGATTTCGTAATCTTTGCGATGTTGAATTTTTAAATAGTTTTGAATGGATAGAAAAAGGCATTAGAGACATATTGGATTGAAGCATTTTGCTTTATTACGTGTGGTGTTCAGGAAATCTGCAAATTTATTGAGCCAACTGAAAGTAATAAGTAAATGTTCATGCTACAGGCATGGGCTTTTCTTAACGAGTTGGCGGGTTATTGCAGATACCTCTGAAACATGTGAAGTAGGTTTCGTGCCGATTTAGTTTGGAAGGTTTAGTATAATAAGTAATTAAAAATCAAACAGTATGATTAGATGACAACAGTAAAAACAATAGAACAAAACCCATTTAGGATGCTTGGTTTGCTTGCCGGAGCGACGGCAAAGGAACAATCGCGGCAGGTAAGAACGCTCTTACAGTACCTTGACGCTGGACAAGAGCCTCCGCCGGATTTCAGTTTTCCCGCGTTAGGGCAACTTCATAGAACGATTGAAAGCGTTGAAGCAGCCGCTTCAAAACTAAATTTGGACGCCGACAAAATGAGCGCAGCCTTGTTTTGGTTCTACAAAGGCAACGAAACAACCGACGAGGTAGCCTTTGAGGCGCTGAAGGATGGCGATGTGAATGCCGCCAAAACAATATGGGAAAATCTAATCTTCCAAACAAACGACGACGGGAATACGTATTTCAGAGAGGTTACGCGTAGAAACTTTTCGGCGTTTCACAACTGGTTTGTGCTTGAGATGGCTCTCAACAAAACACAATGGGCGTTTTTAGCAAACATGAAATTTTTGGACAGCGAGTTTGCGGATGGGTTTAAGCAGTCGGTTACAGATGCGACCTACCGAACAACAAAAAAGGATATGCAACTTTTGTTCCTCAATCAACTGTTGCCTGAAATGGAAAACAACACGGCAGGTAGCGCCGCTAAAATGGTAAAGCATCTCAAAGGCTACTCTTTTGCAGCAAATGACGAGTTTTTGAAAACTATTGCCGCAAAGCAGGTTGAGCAGATAGAGAAAAAAATCAGAGAGGCAAAAGACAAGAGAAGAGCAAAAGAATTTTTACGTAAAGTAGGAAAAGATTTATATGCTGCAACACAGGATGATATAAACATGCTCAAGGAAATGCTTGGCGCCGGCGATTATAAATATACCTCCATTTCCGATAAGGTGGCAGATGAAATTCTGCAATGCGGCATAGACCATTTTAATCGCTATAAGGACACTGATACCGACCCAAGCGCTACTGCATTGGAATTGTTCAAACTTGCAAAAACGCTCGCTGTAGGCGATTATGCAATGCAAAGATGCCAGGAAAGCACTGAAGGAGTGCAAGATTGGATAAACAAAAAACCGGAAAGAGAAAAGCAGAAGAAGATTGAAAGCGATTTGAAATTTATTTCGGATAAACTCGAACGTTTTCAGAGACTTACTGATACCGTGGATAATGCCAAAGACCTTGTTGATACCTGCAAACCAAAATTGAATAGCATTAAAAACGCACTTGGTGTATCTGATGAGTTTTATTTGCAATTGAGTAGCGCTGTTGTAGGTAATGCGCAAGGGATGCTTGTAAATGTTGTTAATAAAGCGCAGACAAATTTTACAAACGGATATAGTTATGATTTTAACGAACTGTTATCAATAATAAATTCTGCATATGATGTCACCACATCTATGCAATCAATGGATATGATTTACAGTTTAAGACAACGTTTCCGACAAAACAGAGAAACTTTGAATGGATTGTGTAATCAATTGGGAGTGATAACAAAAAGCACATCTCAAACTTCAAATACATCAAAAATTAAAAGCGAACTTGCTGGTTGTCTTTCCATAATACTTTATCTTGCTGGTGGTGCATTAGGAATTTTTCTCGCCGTAAATATTTTTCGAAACGTTGAGGGTCCAATTATCGCTCTTATTGTACTCGTATTTTTAGGACTTGGACTTGCTGCAGGGGCAGTGTTAGGACAAAATTTTAAAGAATGGGTAGATAATTCAAATAAAAAATAAAAATAATCAATCAAAAACTAAATGAAAAACAGAATTTCACATCATTACAAAACCCATAATGACGCGAATAAATCGCAGTCGCGCAGCGACGACACTTTATTAACCGTTGGTTTTAACCAGCGGACAAGACGCGGCATGCCACGTCTCTACGTAGTGCTATCAATCCTGCTTTTTTCCTCGCTTGCCTCTTTCGCGCAAGTTACAAGCCTTCCGTATTTTGAGCATCAATTAGATTCGATATTCGAAAAAATTGAAGCCCTTGAAACACGGAATGCGAGGCTAAATGCTGAAATCAGGCGTTTGCAGGATACATTTCGCGATTCGATGGCGGCGGCGTCTGCAAAAATTGACGTTTTGCAAAGGCAAATACAGACGAACAGCGATGCTATAAGCCAAACCGCGCAGACTTTAGGCGTAAAAATTACTGATGCCGAAACAAGCGCACAACAGCAAATTTCGGCGGTAGACCGCTCGCTTGGCAAAACAACGCTTTGGGCAATTATCGGTATACTCTTCGCTATCATTGCATCGGGCGTTGTGTATTGGTTGCTTCACAAAAAGCAAAAAAGCGTCAAAACGGATATTATTAAGCAGTTGAGCGACACGAAAACGGCAATAGACGAAAATTTAGTAAGCGAATTTGGCAAACAGGCAGAGGCAATGAACGCACTGTTAGCGGCTGTCAGGCAACCAAAAGAAAATCAGGAAGCCGAGCCTGACCATTCTCTGGCGTTGAAGGTGGCAAGCGAAATTAATACTATCGAACGCAATATCAATCTTATGGACGCAAAGACAAAGGGATTGAAGCAGTTGACGCGCTCGGTAGAAAAAATGAAAGACAATTTGTCGGCAAATGGCTATGATATGCCGCAAATGTTGGGGCAGCCGTTCAATCAGGGTATGAAAGTGATTGTTGTAAGTTCTTTGCCCGATGAAAATTTGGAAAAAGGCGTCGAAAAAATTACAAAAATACTTATTCCGCCCGTAAATTATAACGGAAAAATGATACAAACAGCACAAATAGAAGTAAGTGTAGGATATTAATTAATTAATTAAAATAAATAAAAATATGCGAACAAAAATAGATTACGGCATTGATTTGGGCACCACCAATTCAGCCATAGCCCGAATGGAAAACGGTCATCCGGTTATCAAAAAATCGGACGTATTGAAGGATACAGTTCCGTCATGTGTTCACTTCAATAGACGGCAGGACGTTTTGGTTGGCGATGCGGCTTTCAACGTATTGAAAACAGATAGCGCCCGAGCGTTAAAAACTTTTGAAAAGGGTAATACAAATACCCATATTGAGTTTAAGCGCACTATGGGAACTACCGTTGCTTACGAAAGCAGCAATATGAGCAAAAAATTTTCTTCCGAAGAACTGTCGGCAGAGGTTTTGAAAAAACTCAAATCCTTTATTCAGGATGAGAACCTGTCGGCGATAGTGATAACTGTTCCCGCCAAGTTTCTCAATCCGCAAAAGGAGGCTACCGTACAGGCTGCCCGTTTAGCGGGTTTCAAACATGTAGAACTGCTTCAGGAGCCGGTGGCTGCCGCTACTGCCTACGGACTGACAGCAAAAAACAAAGACAGTTTCTGGTTGGTTTTCGATTTTGGCGGAGGTACATTCGACGCCGCTTTGATAAAGTCCGAAGAAGGCATTTTATCAGTGAAAGACACCGAAGGCGACAACTGGCTGGGAGGTAAAAATTTAGACGAGGCAATAGTAGACCGGATTATCATACCATATCTTCAAAAAAACTATGCGATTGACCGTATCATTTCCGATACAGACAAAAAGGAAATGTTGAGAAACGCAGTTAAATTTTTTGCTGAAGAGGCTAAAGTACAGTTGTCATTCAAGCCTTCGTACAATATTCTTTCAAACTTGGGCGATTTGCCCTTTGAAGATGAAAATGGCGACGAGCCTGAAATTGATATTACCGTCACGCAGGCGGATATGGAAACAGTATTAGCGCCTATTTTTCAAAAAGCCATCGACATTGCCAAAGATTTATTGAAACGAAACAGTTTGAAAGGCTCTGACCTTGGGGCGTTGATATTAGTTGGCGGACCTACATATTCGCCTATCCTTCGCCGTATGCTAAAAGAGCAAATCACTGAAAATATGGACACTTCAATCGACCCGATGACCGTTGTGGCAAAAGGCGCAGCATTGTTTGCGTCAACGATTTCAGTTTCGGAAACCGTGTTAACAGAAAGTCGCGACACCACCAAACTGCAATTGGAACTCAAATATGAAGCCACAAGCGTAGAAACCACCGAATTAATAAATATCAAGGTGTTGAAAGATAATACAACGCCTGAAAATATATTTGCCGAAATTGTTCGCAGCGACGGTGCTTGGTCGAGCGGTAAGAAACAGATAAGCGAGAAGGCGACGCTTATTGAGGTTCTTTTAGAGGTGGACTGTCCCAATGCTTTTACAGTAAATGTGTGCGATGAGCAAGGCAATAAATTTGAATGTCAGCCCAATCAGTTCAATATTTTGCAGGGAATTGGCGGACTTGAGGGCATGAGTGTTTTGCCTTATAATATAGGTATTGAAACATGGTTTGACGTTGAGGAAAAAGGTTTATTCGTGCCTGCAAAAGGATTAGAAAAGAATAATAAACTGCCTGCAACGGGTGTAATCAACGGGCGCAAAACAACCAAAACCATGCGTCCCGGGATGGCGATTGACATCATACGTATTCCTGTTTATCAGGGCGAATACGGTGCGAAAGGCACCAATCCGGTACTTAACAATTTGGTTCAGGAAGTAATTATTTCGGGCGAGAGTATTCCCGCATTATTGCCCGAAGGCAGCCCTGTAGACATCACCATTAAAGTAGACCGTTCGGAACAGATGCAGTTTTCGGCATATTTTCCTACTATAGAACACACCGAAGAGTTAAAAATTCAAATAAAGCAGGCAGAGCCGCCCAAAGATGATTTTTTAACAAACGAACTTGCTAAAGCAAAACGAACGGCGCAATCGGTAAATGCATTAGACATTGCAGAACGAATAGAAAACCTTAAAAATCAATTAGAAAACGAAAAAGGAAGCGCCGATGGTAAGTTGAGAATATTAGAAAGTTTGCGAATAGAACTTAAAAAACTTGATGATACCCAAAAAGAACACGAGTTTCCTAAAGTAGAGCAGGAATTAAAAGAAAGTTTTTTCGAGTTGGAGGATTTGCTTGAAAACATAAAAGAAAACGGCGATAACGGACAATTGAATATGGACAAGGTGAACGCCCGTATTCAAGAATATCGCAAAGAAATTGAATATATAATAAAAGAGCGGAACACAAACAAAGCAAAAGAATTGATAAAAGAAATCAGTCAAATGGATTTTGAAATTCGCAATGCTGTTTCTGGAAATGCGGGTGATGTCGGAAT
>Ga0099364_10011054_pt1 | contig 12367 bp, 7 predicted proteins | sample TergutTh196P3_FD_73070 | JGI IMG/M metagenome (GOLD analysis project Ga0099364, IMG submission 73070) | Microcerotermes parvus P3 segment gut microbial communities from Pointe-Noire, Republic of the Congo - Th196 P3 | ecosystem: Host-associated > Arthropoda: Insects > Digestive system > Gut ... | reverse complement strand
AAAATTTTTTTATATTTTTTTTTGTATGTGGGAGTTGTTTTGTAGAGAGAGAGAGAGAGAGAGAGAGAGAGAGAGAGAGAGAGAGAGAGAGAGCTTTTAGTCTGCAGTCGTCAGTCTTTAGCTTGTGGACAGTTAGTAACCGAAGTTGCGCTTGCGCGTTGGCTTCGGTTTTTTTATTCATTTAAACCACTTTAATGCCTATGGAAAAAAACTGAAGAGAGTATACTTAAAAAAAGTAAAATGGCGATATTGCCAAAAAAAACAAGAGAAAAAACTTTAATTGTAATTTTTAATAATAAATAAGAATAAACAGTGAATTTAACAAATTTTAATTTTAATAGAAGTATGAATATATTATCAAAGACGAGTTTAACTCAAAAAACTATAACGTTCTTTATATCTGTGAATCACAGTATATTTAGAAAAGCGGCGTTGCTGGCTGTAGCGGCGACAGCCTTGTCTTTAGCCTTCTATTCTTGCGATGAAAAGGAAGAGACGGATAAAGTTCCTCATGACCCGTCGAGGGATATCATTATTTCCAAGTTTGAGCCAGAAATAGGGCGCATACGCGATATGGTGATTGTTCACGGCGAAAATTTTGGTTACAACGCCGATAACATCAAGGTATTCTTCAATCATGTAGAAGCAAGGGTTGTAGGCGCAAGTAATAGCGGCGACAAATTTATGGTGTTAGTGCCGCGTTTGCCGGGCGACGAGTGCGTTATTAGCGTGCGCGTTGGCGGAACGCCTACCTCCGACGGTTCAGGCTATACAGGCGGTAAGACCGCCACAACCGAGCATCTGGGAATATTTCAGTATCTAACGGCAGCCAATATCACCACTATTGCGGGAAATGGCGAGGGACGGAATAATGAAATATTAGACCAGGGTTTAGACCGAGCGGAATTTTGGCCCCTCTATGTTGTAATTGACAGCGAGGACAATATTTTTGTAACTACTTATGGCAGCAGGGTGGTGCGAATAAATGTTGAAGAAAACACTATTACTGTTGTCGCCAACGCAACTGACCATCAGTTTCAGTACAATTGCACTCCGACGGTTCATCCGCATACTGACGTGATTATGTTTGGCGCGCGCAACAACAACCCGCGCAATAGATTTCTCTTCTTGGATCCAAAAGATGGATGGGCGCCTAAACCGCAATACATCAGGACATGGAATACTATGCCCGAAGATGAAACGCCAACGTATATCAACACTGTTACCGGAAATGAAATGCAATATGCAAATTATACTACGCCCGGAGAAAGCGATCATCATCATTGGTGCTTGTGGAGTCCTTATCCCGAAAGAGATATTGATGAAGACAAGGCTGAAGAAGATAAAACGGGATGGTATTATACCCATTACAGCATGGCCGGTCATCTCGTGCGCGTTTGTCCATTGACATGGGAAGCCACCGTCATTGGCATGACTGCCACCGGAATGAGTTACAGCGCTGCTGTTCATCCACTCAGGCAATGGGAGATATGGATAGGAGCCGGCTCGGAAGGAAATGCCGGCAATGGTTTGGTATTTGGTACAAGCGTTCCCGGCAGTTGGAACAATAGTATATGCGTGGTGGATGTTAGAGACTATTCTTTTGAGCCTGTCATAGATGCTACAACAGGCGTGCAAACGCGCGGTCATATGTCGTCGGCAAGGAGGATATCAAGTTCTGTTACGCGCGGTTCGCATAGAGACGGTCCGATACATGACGCCGAGTTCAATAGAATACGTCAGGTAGGTTTTGACCCTGACGGCAATCTGTATGTAGGCGACTGCCATAATCGTTGTCTGAGAATGATAGCAACAATGGCAGAACCTATGATGGTATCAACGGTTATTGGAATTCCAGGAACATCCGGCTTTAGAGACGGCACCCCAGATGAAGCTCTGTTCAGAGAACTTCACGGCATCGTTTCCGACAAGGAAGGCATCATATATGTTACAGACTGGGATAACGGCAGATTAAGGAGAATAGCAGTTGAGTAATTTTATAATAATTAAATGTATGAATAGAATATTATTTATAATAATGCTGGCGGCGACCTTAAGTTTTTCGCTGTCGGCGCAACAGACCGGCGCTTCGTTTACGATATCCGGTACGGTTATTGAAGCAGCCACAGGCGAAACGCTGCCCGGCGTTAACGTTGTAATACGTGGTATGATGACGGCAACCACTACCGACATGAACGGAAATTTTTCCATTTCAGCAAATGCAGGTAATGTTTTATTATTTTCGTTTACCGGTCTTCAAACCTTTGAATACGTCGTTGTTCAAAGCGTAAGCAATCTACGCGTTTCAATGGAAGAAGACTCTGAATCTTTAGAGGAACTTGTTGTAACCGGCGTTGGCGCTCAGCGCAGAATATCAGTTCTTGCTTCCGTTGCTTCCGTTGACGTTAGTGAAATGCAGGTTCCTGCGCCCTCTGTAACCAACTTGATGGCTGGTAGAGTTTCAGGCGTTTTTACCATGCAGGCGAGCGGCGAGCCGGGAAAAAACCTTGCCGAGTTTTGGATTCGCGGCAGGTCAACTTTTGGCGCAAACGATGCAGCGTTAGTACTGATAGACGGAATGGAAGGCGATTTGAATACTATTGACCCAGCCGACATCGAAAGTTTTTCGGTTCTCAAAGACGCTTCGGCAACAGCAGTTTATGGTGTTCGCGGAGCTAACGGTGTTATTCTTGTTACCACAAAACGCGGACAATCAGGAAGATTGGCTATTACCGCGCGCGCAAATGTCAGTTTATCGCAACTGCAACGCTTGCCGAATTATCTTAGGGCATACGATTATGCGGTGTTGGCAAACGAAGCCCGTGTATTACGCGGAGAAAACATTCTTTACAATGATATTGAATTGAAAGTTTTGCAAGATGGATTAGACCCCGATTTTTATCCTGACATCAGTTGGCAGGATGAAATAGTGAAGCCGCTGTCTTGGCGACAATCGTATTATCTTAGCGGACGCGGCGGCGGAGATATCGCCAGATACTTTGTCAGTTTGGGCACTACGTTAGAAGATGCGGCATACCGCGTAGAAGAGGATAATCCTTTTGCTTCCAACGCAGGATACAATACTCATTCGATGCGTATAAACTTGGATATGAACCTTACAAAGACAACTTTATTGAGGTTCAATTCAGATGCTTTTGTGTCTATAAACCAGCGTCCCGGATTAGTCAATTCTACCGACTATATATGGCAATCGCAGGCGGCTATTACTCCGGTGCAATATCCTCTGCGTTATTCTAACGGACAGTTTCCCGGTATAGCCACAGCCGGCGACGTAGGTATATCGCCCTACGTTGTTATCAATCACATGGGTAACACCAAAATGCAACGTTTTAATTCCAAATTTTCAATAACCCTTGAGCAGGATTTGGTAGACATTACCGAAGGCTTGAAGTTAATAGTTTTAGGTTCTTACGACCGCAACGGCAATTATAACGAGCAGCGCGTCAGAATGCCCGAATTGTTTGAACTTCAACAGCGTTCAAACAGAGGTGAATTAATTACCGTCAGGTCATTTCCGGGTTCTGGTCAGGAAATGTACGCATTATCAGACAATTGGCACTTCAGAAGGTGGGTTTTTGAATCGACGATGATTTACGACCGCGCCTTTGGTCCTCATCGCTTTAATGCCTTAGCCAAGGCATATTTCGACGATGCTTTTACCAGCAATCAGTATACGTGGAACGAAATGGCAGGATTGTCAACGACCTACTCGCAGATACCTAAACGCAGCGCCCGTATTACAGGACGCGTGGGATACGGTTTTCAGGACACATACATGATTGACTTCAATTTCGGATATACCGGCTCTGAAAACTTCCAACCCGGACGCCAGTATGGTTTCTTTCCCTCAATAGCGTTAGGATGGATTCCTTCGAGCTACGATTGGTTTCAAAACAACGCTTCATGGGTAGATCTGCTAAAAGTTAGAGCATCAATAGGTACTGTGGGCAACTCAAATATCGGGGGACGGCGATTCCCGTATTTAGACAGAGTTTCACAAACCAATGCTACCGTGTATGGCGGTCAGTTTCAGAGAGAAATGATACATGTATCAATGGTGGGCGCTAATAATTTAGAATGGGAAAAGGCTATCAAAACAAACATTGGCGTTGATGTCAGGTTATTAAACAATGCAGTAGAATTGACGCTTGACTATTTTCAAGACAAACGCGAAGGTATTTTTCAGCAACGTCTGCAAGTGCCTGATTATGCTGGTTTAACCAACAATGCGTGGGGTAACGTGGGCAGCATGGTAACATACGGTACCGATGGTAATATTGCATACACCCATAGAATAAACAGGGATATGAGTGCAACTATACGTGGTAACTACGTGTATTATCAAAACAAGGTAATCAACAGAGAACAAATTCAACAGAATTTCGCCTATTTGGAATATAATAATCTTCCAATGGACTTCGTTTTGGGCTATCGTTCGCTTGGTTTCTTCAAAGACCAGCAAGATATAGACGCCAGTCCGAGACAAACGTTTGGAGGAAGCGTTTTGCCCGGAGACATCAAATACATGGATATAAACGGTGATGGCGTGGTTGATAGAGAAGACAGGACGCCTATTTCAAATAAGACAATGGATCCCTTGTTTAACTACGGTTTTGGCGGACAATTCAATTATAAGGCGTTTTCGGTTGGTATTCTGTTTCAGGGCGTGGGCAAACAGGTATACTATCGCAACAGCATAGGTTATGTTCCTTTTGCAGGAAACAATATTGGCAATGTACTTGAACAATACAGCGATCCTTCAACACGATGGCTGCCGCAATGGTATGTAGAACAACAGGGAATAGACCCCAGATATGCCGAAAATCCTAACGCCTTGTTGCCAAGATTGAGTTATGGAATAAATGAAAACAACATGCAGACGTCGGACTTTTGGAAAGGCGACGCGCGCTATTTGAGATTGAGAGAAATCACCCTCAGTTATACTTTGAGAAACGATTTTCTCAGACGTATACATATTTCGTCGGTAGACCTGCAATTGGTAGGCAACAACCTGTATTTATGGGACAAGGTGAAAATTTTCGACCCCGAACAAGCGCATAGAAACGGTCAGGTATATCCTATTCCGACAACTTATTCGTTCCAATTGTATATTAATTTGTAATAATCTGAAAACATGAATATAATAAAAAATAGAATTAAAAATATAACCGGAGCCATTTTGTTAAAAGTGGTCAGTGTTATGATTGCCGTTTCGAGCATAACCTCCTGCGACTATCTCAGTATTCAGGACTATATTGATAACGACCTTGCGATGGATACTATCTTCATAAACGCCCGAAATATTGAAGCTTTTATGTGGGCTGTAACAACGTATCTTCCCGACGAGGGCGAGATTTGGTGTAGAAATTATACTCCCGGGCCGATGGCAACCGACGAGGGCATATCCTTGTTTGCCACAACCGACCATTTGGGTATGGCATACATTACCGGCGTATTGAACGCTGATAATCTTGGCGCGCTTGATAACTACCAAACATGGTATCGCGTCGTCCGCCAGTGCAACATAATTCTCAGCCGTATGAACGAATGTCGCGACTGTTTGAGAGCGGATAGAGAACGTATTATGGGCTACACGCTATTCTTTCGCGCCTATGCCTATTATCTGTTAGTAAGCCATTATGGTCCTGTATTATTGCTCGGCGATGAAGTTTTAAACAACAATGAAGATGCAGCATATTATGACCGTCCACGAAACCTCTACGACGAATGTATAGATTATGTCTGTAGTCAGTTTGAGGAGGCTGCGCGATATTTGCCGCTAAAACATCCATCTATAGCTGATTTTGGTTTACCTACCCGTGGCGCTGCCTATGGACTTGTGGCGCGACTGCGTTTGTGGCACGCCAGCGACCTGTATAATGGCGGTAGTTCGGCTCAATTGTATTTTGGCACATGGACGCGTTCAACCGATGGAGCGCATTATATCCAGCAGACGCCCGACCCGCGTCGTTGGGCTGTTGCAGCAGCTGCGGCTAAAAGAGTTATGGACATGAACGAGTTTGGAGTACCTCTGTACAGACTTCACACCATAACCGCCAACGATAGAACATTCAGTAGCCGTCCGCTGTCGCCGAATACCCCTGACCCAAATTACACCGAAGAGTGGCCCGATGGCGCAGCTGGTATTGACCCCTACTATTCGTATTCGAACATGTTTAATAACGAATCAGTACCAAGCGTGAATCCCGAATTTATTTGGGCGCGCAATTCAGCGGAGGTAACGCGCTACACAAGGTACTCGCTACCATACTCTAAAGGCGGATGGAACGGAAATGCAGTTCCTCAAAAAATTATTGACGCTTATGAAATGGCTGACGGATGCCATAGAAACCATTCCAGCGATGAATATCCATATACGGAAGTTGGGTTTACAACTCAATTAACATGGGTTAACGGTTACTACCGTATTCTACAGAATGTGTCCAACATGTATGTCAATCGCGAAGTTCGCTTCTACGCATCTATAGGTTTCAGCGGTTGTTACTGGGATATGGCTTCAGCGCCATCTGAAGCGGGGCAACCGGCGTGGTATTACGTAGATCAGCCCGACGGCAAATATGCGTCGACTAATCCTGTAGACCATCCCGCAACGGGATATGTTTTGCGCAAGTATGTAAATCCTATTGACGCATATCGCGGAACAGGCGCGCGTCTTATTTCAAAATCATTCCCTATTATTCGTTATGCCGAAATACTGCTGGCTTATGCCGAAGCGCTGAATGAATTAGGCAGTAATGAATATACTATTGACGGAGTGACATACAGGCGCGATTTCTCTGAGATAAAAGGAGCTTACAACCTGGTGCGCTACCGCGCGGGTTTGCCCGGAATAATCGACGATGACCTTCTAAGTATAGATTCGTTTCGCGAAAAAATCAAAAGAGAACGAATGGTAGAATTCCTCCACGAAAACCAAAGATATTTCGATGTGCGCCGCTGGGGTGACTATGAATTGTCGGAAAACGAGCCTATTACAGGTATGAATATGGAAGGAACAAAAAGCACGTTCTACCAAAGAGTAACGCCTCCATACTCGGCTATAGCGCAAAGGGTGGTAGACAGAAAAATGATTTTCATGCCTATACCGCGCAATGAACTGCGTAGAGTGCCTTCTTTTGACCAAAATCCCGGATGGTAATAATTTTTCTTAATTTATAATACATATAGAAGTATGAAATATAATAAAATAATAATAATGACACTGTTCGCCGCAGCTGTTTTTACAGCGTGCAATCAAGACGAGGTATTTGAACGCGAACAGTACAAACATGTAATAGCCCTTAAAAGCGAAGGTACATTTAAGGTTTTTAATCAGGAATTTGATTATTCCGAAGTTGACGCCAACGGCTTTGTTAACGGGTTTATTTCAGCCTCTGTGGGCGGCAGTCTGCCTACCGACCAATCGATAAGATTAACCGTCGTTGAAGACCCCGTAATACTTGAGCAATACAATTCCTTTAATTTTGCATCAGAAGCATACAGGTATGCAAGCTATATTAAGGAAAACAGGAAAATCATCAACGATTATTCTATCAATATTCCGGCAGGCGAACGTACGGGAATGATGAACATACGTATTCGTCCCGACGGACTTTCACCCGATACCGCATACATGCTACCTTTTCGTGTAACCGGCGTTTCGGCTTATGAAATGAATCAGGATATGAATACAGTACTTTTCCGCCTCAGGATGAAAAACGAATGGTCGTCTACAGCCGCTATTTCTCAATATTCCCACAAAGGAGTATCTGCGCGTATAGATTTGCCGACTGAACAGGTAGAAATTACTACCTTTATGCAGAAACACATACATCCTGTGTCTGCTAATCAGGTGAGAGTTTTTGCCGGCGGCGATAAAATTTTCGATGTGAATAGTCGCGAACTTGAGATAGAGATTAGGCAGTGGGCGATAAAACTTACCATAAACGACGGAAATGTTACAATCACCCCGTGGTCAGACGCTCCTAACGGTATACAAGTGAAGCAGATAGACGAGCCTTGCGGAGGAGGTAATGAAGAATGGAAATGTCTAATATGCGAACCGGAGGCGCTCGAAGACGAAACCGATACGAGAAATATAAACAGTTGTTATTACGAATCGCGTTTTGATAATACCTATGCAATAGTAGACGACGGCTGGGGCAGATTGTTTAAGACGTTTATGCTATGCTACGAGTTTACTAATCCTGATAATGGTCAAAGATTCATAATGAAGGAAGAGTTGAAAATTGAACATGTACCGGAAGTAAAATAACCTTTAATATTATAAGTATATGAACAGAATAAAAGTTTTTAGTTTTATAGCCATTGCCTCAATAGTATGCGGATGCGCTGTGTTTGAGGAAAAAAAGTTTAGCGAAGTGCCTTTTGTTAACGTAACATCGGCTGAACTTTTTATAGGCGCCGGTGCTCCTGAAGGGCGCGGCAGTATTCAGTTGACAAGCAGTCCGGAAGGAACGCAATATACATGGACGAGCCTGCAGCCCTCAGTAGCTACCGTAAGCCAAACGGGATTAGTAACAGCCGTGTCTGAAGGATTCTCTGAGATAACCGTTGCCTCCGGCAGTGATGTAGCCACTGTTAATATTCGGGTACGCGAATGGGTGCCGCTCGAAGGCTTTACGCTCGGAAATTTACGAAGATATGTAACATGGGGCGAAAGATTCCAAATATTTGTTAATCCAATTCCTCCAAACGCATCAGAAGTAAATGTTAACTGGGAAACATCCGACCCCAGCATCGCTTCGGTATTGGAAAACGGATGGGTAACATATTGGGGCGATGAAGGCGAATTTGTTACCATTACAGCAACAGTAGAAGGTGTTGAACAACGATCAACTACCTTTAGCAGGCGTGTAACTCCTGTGAGATTGGACAGATCAGGATGGACTTTTCCCGGATATGTGCCGGGTTCGGAAGACCGAACAATCAGCTACTCGTCTCAAGCAACCAACGAAGGCGGCGGTGTTCTTCCTCATGGAAGAGTTGTCGCTATGCTTGATGGTGATCCGGGTACATACTGGCATTCCAGATGGCGCAGTCCTGCTCAACCTTATCCGCATTGGTATATTATTAGTTTAAATCAGCTTGTAGAAATACACGCTGTGTTGGTTCAACGTCGCCCGGGCGATGCACGTGGAGCAACAGGATATTATTTGTATACCTGTGAAACCGAACCAACAGACATCAACGACCCTGTTGACGGATATGATTGGAAAAGAGTAGGCGAATACCCATTTAATCCGGGTATTAACGATGAGCAGATATCATATATTGATGATGAAGAAGAGCCTCTTCCACAGGCGCGTTACGTTAAGGTGTACTTTGACACATCGCATCAAGGAACCTCTGTATATGCAATGATGGCTGAGTTTGCTCTATTGGGTAGAGTCATAGAAGAAGAATGAAATTTTGTCAAAAACGATAGCCCGCCCGCAAGGGTGGGCTTTATTTAAAAAAACGAAAAATCATTAAAAAAACAACTAATGGTTAAAGAAAGTAGATTTCTCACTTCGTTCATAAAAAAGTATTACTTTTGTCATATTAAAAATAAGTAAGAAATGAAGAAAAAAATTGTTATCATTTATTTATTGTTTGTTGCGTGTGGAAGCCTACACGCTCAAAATAGGGTGGATACCCTGTTATCCAAACTGTACAATGCCTCAGACGATTATGTTTTCGTTGTAGCTCACAGGGGCGATTGGCGCAACGAGCCAGAGAACTCGTTGAGGGCGATGGCGCGTTGTATCAGGATGGGCGCGGATATGGTAGAATTAGACGTGCGTATGACCAAAGACAGCGTTCTTGTACTGATGCACGATGTTACCATCGACAGAACCACCACAGGCAAAGGTAGAGTAGCGGATTTGACCTTCGAAGAGCTGCAGCAATACCGCCTGAAGGATGGACTTGGCGTAACATTAAACCAACAAATACCTACATTTAAGGAAGTGATGTTGCTTTGCAAGGACAAAATTTTAGTCAATGTGGATAAAGCAGAAACGTACATGGACTTGGTATACGAGGTTCTAAAAGAAACCGGCACAGAGCGGCAGGTGGTGTTTAAGAGCTATCATACCTATCAAGAAGTGCGGGAGCGCTATGGCGAATTGTTGGACAATATTATCTATATGCCTATGATAAGAGATAATCACAGAGCATTGGATGCATTTGTCGACGATTTCATTAATCACTACAAGCCGGTAGCATTTGAGGTGAATTTCAGAACCGTAGAATCGCCCATGTTTGCTCAAATGCAGAAAATGAAGGAAGCCGGTATAAAGATTTGGATTAATACCCTGTGGTCGCATATGAATGCAGGACATGATGATGAAAAGGCTGTAGACGACCCTGATAAATATTGGGGTTGGGTGGTAGCACAAGGCGCTAACATCATTCAAACCGACCGCCCCATAGAATTGCTTGATTATTTGAAAAGTATAAATAAACGTAAATTATAAAAACATTAAAATCATGAGTAAAAAAGAATCAACAGTAAGCAGGCGCGATTTCTTATCAAGCGCCGCAATAGCAGGAGCTTCCGGCGCATTAGGCGCTGGAGGATTATTAACCGCCTGTTCAGGCGGAGGTGGAACAAATGACGGATTTACGCCTTTGCGTTCCCCCGACGAATATTACATACCCGAACTTCCCGATAAGGCAATTGACGGCAGACCCTTAAAAGCTGCGCTTATTGGTTGCGGTTCGCGCGGTACGGGCGCTGGAAGAAACTTCCTTGCCGCCGGCGATGGCTTGTCAATAGTGGCTTGCGCAGATGTTTTCAAAGACAGAATGGACAGATGTCGCGAAATATTGAAGAATAGAGATAACAACGAAGTAGCAGATGACAAATGCTTTGTTGGTTTCGACGCCTATAAGCAGGCTATTGACTTGCCCGATGTAGACATTGCTCTCATCGCCACGCCAACGATATTCCATCCCGACCAATTGAAATATGCAATAGAACGCGGCAAACACGTGTTCATTGAAAAACCCGCGTGCATAGACCCCGTCGGATACCGTACATTTATGACGGCTGTAAGACAGGCGCAGGCAAGTGGCTTAAGTATAGTTACAGGTACGCAACGCCATCATCATCGCGGTTATGTGGAATCGTACAAAAAAGTGCAGGAAGGATATATAGGTCGAATAGTTTCGGGAGTTGTGTACTGGAATCAGGGACATTTTGATTTCAGAAGGCGCGTTCCGGGGGAAACAGATATGGAGTACATGTTGCGCGACTTTTTCAGTTGGAACTGGCTGTGTGGCGACCACATGGTAGATCAGGTAGTGCACAATGTAGACGTTTTTTCATGGTTTTCGCATTTGAAACCCGTGCATGTCATCGCTATGGGCTCTCAATTACGTAGACTTACCGGCGATATTTACGATAATTTCTCTGCCGACATAGAACACGAGAACGGCGTACACCTGCATGTTATGGCAAGACAGATAGACAATTGCCACGGACGCATAGCGGAAATAATTCAGGGAACGAAAGGCTCGTGGAACAGCCTCAACAACGCCTTCACAATACTTGACCTTGACGGAAATGTGGTCTGGCAGTTCGACAAGGAAGCCTCCGACGAAAAATTCTCGCAAAATAACGCGTATGTGTTGGAACACGTCGACCTTGTAAGTAGCATCCGTAGCGGTAAGGCTGTAAATCATGCCGAAACGACAGCCATCTCGTCAATGGCATGTATTATGGCGCGCGAATCTGCATACACGGGCAAGGCATATACATGGGATGAAATGACAAGTTCAAACCTGAGCTTAATGCCTGATGAATTGCACCTTGGAAACGTGGATATGAGCAAGTTTGTTATACCAAAACCGGGAACATCGCCAAATTGGTAATTTGTAAAAAACAAAAAAATCATATGAACAAATCAAACAGACGAGCCTTTTTAAAACAAACGGCTTTAGCGGCGTCAGGAATGTTGATTGCGCCTGCTGTCCTCCCCGTGAATGTGCGGGGAGGTAATAGAACAGAGGAAGTTATCATTAATAGTCTTGATAACAATCTAAAAGCGACTGCTTTTATCAATCAGTCTAATTTCAAACAGTGGGTGCCTACCCCGCCTATGGGCTGGAACAGTTTTGACTGCTACGGCTCCACAGTGGATGAACGCGAAGTAAAAGCCAACGCCGACTATATGGCGGAAAATCTGAAAAACTACGGATGGGAGTATGTGGTAATCGATATCCGCTGGTATGTTGAAAACTGCAAGATTGGCGCAGGCGGATACAACCTTACCGACCCGCGTTTTGTGGTAGACGAATGGGGACGCTTTATCCCCGCCGTCAATCGTTTTCCCTCGGC
>Ga0099364_10011053_pt1 | contig 12368 bp, 7 predicted proteins | sample TergutTh196P3_FD_73070 | JGI IMG/M metagenome (GOLD analysis project Ga0099364, IMG submission 73070) | Microcerotermes parvus P3 segment gut microbial communities from Pointe-Noire, Republic of the Congo - Th196 P3 | ecosystem: Host-associated > Arthropoda: Insects > Digestive system > Gut ... | reverse complement strand
ACTTGATAAACAGCAAATGATCTACATATAATTGACTTGTTCGAGAACCCGGCTGGTTCTCTCACAAGTCTTGCAATTTTTCGGCTGTGCACTTTAGCGCAAACAGCCTGCAAAATTGCTGTTTTATAAGGAAGTTGTTCGAAAACTGAAGTTTCCAAACAACTTTTATAAAAATCGAGGTAATTATGCGCATTGCTTTAGCACAGATAAATCCTGTAATAGGGGATTTTAAAGCCAATCAAAAATTAATAATGGAATATGCCTGTAAAGCAAAAGAAAAAGAACACTGTGATCTGGTTCTTTTTCCTGAGCTTTCCCTATGTGGTGCTCCATTGTGCGATCTTATAAATCAGGCAAGGTTTGCAGAATCCAATGTGCAGGCTTTGCAGGAGCTTACAGAATCTCTGCCCAAAGATATTGCTGTGGGTTTAGGTTATATAAAGCAGAGTCCGTTTTATTACGGTAAAAAATTTCTTAATGTTTACGGCATTATTCATAATAAAAAAATAGTGTTTGAACAGATGAAAAAATCATTTATTAAAAACGATGTTTTTGAGTTTAAAGGTGAGCGCATTGGCATTATACTTGGGAGTGATATCTGGAACCTAAAAGATACCTGGTATAAAGATGTGTGGCAGGGTGAACATTCCTGGCTTACAAAGGATATTATAAACTGGAATTTTTCTCTTTTTTGCATTCCCTCTGTCTTTCCATATATTTCCGGGAACTATGCAGAGAGGCTTGAAAAAATTGTAGACATAAACAAGCACTGGAATATACCTGTTATCAATGTAAATATGGTTGGTGCAAATGATTCAATAATTTTTGATGGCCGTTCCTTTGTTTCAATTGCTCAAGATGATGAGCTTTCAGCTAAATCCTTTGAAGAAGATCTGCTTTGTTTTGATACTCCGTCCGCAGGCACAAAGTCCGCAAGCAGCAAGCCCGGAAACAGCCAAACCAAAAACGCGCAATTCAAAACCAGGGTTAATGATCCTGATGAACTTGAAAATGCCCTTGTCCTTGGCATAAGGGATTACATGAAAAAATGCATGTTTAAAAAAGCACACCTTGGATTGTCAGGCGGTATTGATTCTGCCCTGGTTGCGTATCTTGCAGTAAAGGCTATTGGAAAAGAAAACATTGTTAGCATAAACATGCCTTCCCGGTTTTCTTCCCAGGGGTCAAAAGATGATTCAAAAGAACTTGCAGAAAATCTTGGCATTAAGTATGAAGTAATACCCATTGAACCAATATTTGAAGCAACACTTTCTGCTGTGAAAGATATATTTGCAGAAGGTAATTTTGACAACAAGCAGTTTGACATAGCTGAAGAAAATCTACAGGCAAGGATACGGGGTACTTTATTGATGGCTTATGCCAACAAGTTTAATTCCATGCTTTTTGCTTCCGGCAACAAGAGTGAAGCTGCCATGGGTTACTGCACCATGTACGGTGATACAAACGGCGCGCTTATGCCCATAGGCGATATATTCAAAACCGAGGTCTTCAGCCTTTGCAAAAGAATAAACGAGCGCTCCATTGCAGAGACAGGCAAAGCCATTATCCCGCAGGCCATAATTGACAAGCCGCCTTCAGCAGAACTAAGACCAAATCAAAAAGACGAGGATTCACTCCCGCCCTATGATACTCTTGATGAAGTATTAAAACTAATCCTTTATAAAAACTTATCTTTGGATGAAATTACTGCTATGGGTTTTAATAAAGACATGGTATGCCGGATTTTACGCACCATGGCTTTATCTGAATGGAAATATTGCCAGCTTCCGCCTTTACTTAAAGTATCTGAATATTCATTTGGGCCAGGCAGAAATATGCCCATTGCAAGAGCGATTTTTGAAGTGTGAAGTTAAAACAGACCTTTTACCTTTCCGTCTTCATCTATATCTATATTCATAAATGCAGGACGTGAAGGAAGCCCTGGCATTGTGGTAATATCTCCGCATAAGGGACAGATAAAACCTGCTCCTGCTGCAAGACGCACTTCCCGTACTGGAAGGCGCCAGCCTTTTGGCGCGCCTTTTAATGCTGGGTCATGGGAAAGGGAGTACTGGGTTTTGGCCATACAAACAGGAAGCGAACCATAGCCGGATTCCTCAAGGCTTTCCAGCCTTTCATGTACACCGGGTGAAAAATCAACACCATCTGCTCCATATATTTCGCGTGCAATGGTTTGGATTTTTTCTTCCAGCTTAATATTGTCAGGGTACAATAGTTTGAAGTTTGCCGGGCTTTGCGATGCTTTTTCCACAGCCCTTGCCAGGTCTACAGCCCCTTCGCCGCCCTTTTCCCAGTGACGTGTAACAACAGCATCAGCAGCACCAGCCTTGAGCGCCTGCTCTGTAAGCAGGTTCCATTCTGCCTGTGTGTCTTTGGGGAAAGCGTTAATTGCAACCACAACCGGAATCCCAAAGCGCTTAACTATGTTTATGTGTGCTATTAGGTTCGCCATGCCGTTTTTTAAAAGTTCGAGGTTTTCTTCCTCGTAACAGGCTGGCAGCGCTTTCCCCGGAACCACTGCAGGGCCTCCTCCGTGGGATTTTAGGGCGCGTACAGTAGCAACAAGAACAACAACATCAGGCACAAGCCCTGATGCACGGCACTTAATGTTAAAAAACTTTTCCATTCCCATATCAGAACCAAAACCAGATTCAGTTACAATAAAATCCGTGTAATGGGATGCAATAAGGTCTGCAATTACAGATGAGTTCCCCTGTGCAATATTTGCAAAAGGACCTGCATGAATAAAACTCCCCTGGCCTTCCAGGGTCTGCAAAAGATTGGGTTTTAATGCTTCCTTCATCAAAACTGTCATGGCTCCAGCCACTCCCAAATCTTCTGTGCTGATTAGCCTGCCTTTTTTGTCATAAGCAGCTATCATGCGCCCAAGCCTTTGACGCAGGTCTTTTAAGTCTGAGGCCAGCGCAAGTATGGCCATGACCTCACTTGCAACTGAGATATCAAAATAACTCTGACGCAGCGGACCGTTCTCACGCGGGCCAAGCCCTGTCATCACCTGCCTTAAAGTGCGGTCGTTCATGTCTACGACCCTGCCCATTGCCGGACGGCTTGAATCTATGTCAAGGATTTTTAATCCGATTTTTTCAAGGTAAGAAGCAGACCAGCGGGATTCATGATAGATCCTTGCATCAATGGCAGCAGCACAGAGGTTATGCGCAGCAGAAACCGCATGTATATCGCCTGTTAAGTGCAGGTTAAAGTCTTCCATTGGCACAACCTGGCTGTAACCGCCGCCAGCTGCCCCGCCTTTAATGCCAAAGGTCGGCCCCATGGAAGGTTGCCTTAGGCAGGTGACCACATCCCGGCCGATCTTTCCAAGACCCTGTACAAGACCCACTGATGTAGTTGTCTTGCCTTCTCCAAGCGGTGTTGGACTTATGGCTGTTACATTGATGTACTTAGCACGGGGCTTTGGCAGATCCCTGTCTTTTAATATATTAAAGTCAATTTTTGCCTTGTACTTTCCGTACTCCTCAATATATTGAGAAGGTATGCCCATTTGAGATGCAATGTCCTTTATGGGTTTTAATGTTGCGGCTTGCGCGATTTCAAGGTCGGATTTATTCATAATTATATTGTATAATAGTTTTAAGTTTTAATGAATATTGTAATTGATAATATAAAGAAAAATATCTCAGACCAAAACCTGAGCTTTGTGTTTCCATCCCAGACAGCAGCTAGTCTTTGGGCACGCAAAACCTGTACCCTTGGCATAAGCCGTTCTGTTGCAGCCAGCCGCTTTGTTGCCTGGGACAGGTTTAAGGAACAGATTATCGAAGAGAAAGAAAGGCAGCCTGCAACAGCTGTTATGCGAAAACTCTTTGCAGAATCCCTTGTGCAGAAAAACGCAAAGCACTTGTTTTTAAGATCAGTTATACCTTTGGATTATGCTGAAAACGGCAGTATATTTGCGCCCTATATTGCCCGGCTTTTGCCTTCTTTGGCTGCCTGGGAAAAAATAACCGGGGATAATGCCAGGACTGAAAGTGCCAAGCCAGAAAGCGCAGCTGCTGGTTCCATAACCGCGGCAGCAGATCCAGCAAACCCGGCAATCGATTTCGAGAACCGGGATTTTAGCTTGATAAAAGATGAGTACCAGGCTTTTCTCGATCTTCATGAACTTTTTGAACCTGCCTGGGAAAAAAATAAAATTCTTTTAGGGAATATTAATTACATTATTTTTTTCCCGGAACTAATAGAAGATTTTATTGAATATGAAGCACTGCTGACTGCTCCGCGCTTTACAGTTATTAATAATAAAGCACCCAGGCAGCCCAGACAGGGAAATGCTCTGCAAGAACAAGCCCCTCATAACCTTTCTCTTACGCTTTATGACTCTGCAAGGGAAGAAATCCGCAGTGCTGTACTTGAAATGCAAAGGCTTTATACACAAGATAATATTCCTTACGAAGATATGGCTGTGAGCGTTCCTGAATTGGAAGATATGGAATCCTGTTTATTAAAAGAGCTCAGGCTGCGCCATATACCGTTCAGGCGCAGGGCAGGAAGACCCCTTGGAGAAACAGGGGTTGGCAGACTTTTTACTTTGATAAACGAATGTATTGTTTCTGAGTTTTCGTTTAACAGTTTAAAGGCTTTGGTTTTAAATGATCATATACCCTGGAATCAAAGAGATATGAACCAGGCCTTGATTGAATTTGGCATAGAGTATAACTGCGTGTCAGGTTATACGCAAAATAACAGGCCAATAGATATCTGGGAAGAAGCATTTAAGGCAGAACGCCAGGGCAAATACAAGACTCTTTATTCATATTATGGTGAATTAAAAAAAAGGCTGCTTGCAATAACTGCGTCAAAAAACTTTAAGGAAATACGCAGGCATTATTTTGCGTTCCGGGGTGCTTTGAACATGGATTATATTTCCAAAGAAGATGATGCGATCCTAAGCCGCTGCATAGAAGAACTTTCATCCTTGATAGAGCTGGAAGAAAAGTTTAATGATCCTGGACTTGTTCCTTCTTCGCCTTTTGGTTTTTTTATATCCTGCCTTAAGGAGAAAGAATATGTTTTGGCTGAGCAAAAAAACGGAGTAAATATATTTAAGTGGCGTGTTGCTGCAGCTTCTCCGTTTTCCTGTCATTTTGTGCTTAATGCCTCGCAAAGCGCTGCCTCTGTTCTTTACCAGCCCATGAAGTTTTTGCGCGAGGATAAACGCAAGGCTTTAGGGCTTACGGACAGGGATGCTTCTGCTGCGTTTTTTACATTATGCGATACAGGCTTTGGCGCTGGCAGCTCAGGAGCAGGCATAGACGAATTTTCTACGCGACTTTATATAAGCGCTTCAACAAAGACATTTTCCGGCTGGGCTATCCCGCACAGCTTTTTCGCTGGAAGCTGCGCCGCTGGAAGTTCCACTGCGAGTGCGGGTGCTGGGAGTACCACTAAGGCTGAGCCTTTAACGCTTGAGCCGTATCAGGAAGAACGCGGGTTTTGGAGAGCGCTGCACAACAATGCAAGGCTTGGAAAAATTTATCCCATGCAGAAATTATCTTTTAATAACTGGAATAAGACACTTGGCTTAAAACAAAACAATTTCTCGTTTTTAAATTCTCCCTTGCCAAGTAAAAGCCCTGTTATGGAGATATTGCAAAACGCTCTTCCAAAAGAAGACAATACCCTTACAGTTACACCTACAAATGATCTTAATGTTTTTTATTTTTGTCCTTTAATGTGGCTTTACAAAAGAATCTTTAAGGCAGAAGAGTTTTCACTTGAAGCTGCACTTCTTGATGATACAGCCCTTGGGCTTTTATACCACAGAATTCTTGAAGCACTTTTTGAAAAAATTAAAACAGAAGACAATGCGTTTTATTCCCAGCGCCTAGATATTTATAAAGAATGGGCTTTTGAAATAACACAGGAAGAGATTAAAAAGCAAAGGGTTTTTAAAGGCCCATTGGCAACCCCTCTTGTTTTACCCATGGCTTTTGGAATATCAAAAAAAATAAATACCCTGCTTTTAAACGAAGCAAAATATTTTGACAATTATCGCATAATGGATTTGGAGCTAAAGGTACATTATGTAAAGGCAGGACTCCTTGTTAAGGGAGTTATTGACAGGGTTTCTGTTTCACCTGCCGGAGAGCCTTTAATCATTGACTATAAAACCAGGTATGTACCTGACCAAACTGCACCGGAAGAACTTAACGACACATACCTTTCTGAATTCCAAATGCCTTTGTACATAAAACTTTATGAAGAAAGCATTAAAAATGAAAATATTACTCAAGTCAAAGATGCTTGTTTTTACAGCATAGCTGGCAGGAACATTAAGGTCGTTGTAGGTGAAAAAACAAGATCATCATCCAAAGCCTTAAGCCGCGAGGAATATTCTCCCATTCTTGAAGCTGCAGAAGATCAGATAAATGAGTTTGGACAAAAAGCAGAATGTTTTAATTTTGTACCACCGGACATACGGTTTTCTGATTGTGCTGGTTGTATGTATAAAACTGTGTGCAGAACAACTTATAGTTAGGCATTGTGCAAATCTGATATAATCACTTAAGGAGATTAATATGAATGTTTTCGAATGTATACAAGAACGCTACAGTTACCGCGGAGCTTATAAGAATAAAGCTGTACCACGGGAAGACCTTGAAAAAATAATGAAAGCCGGTCTTGCTGCACCTTCTGGGTGTAACAAACAGACAACATCTTTGATTGGATTGGATGATCCTCAGCTTCTTGATCCCATAATGAAGATACTTAATAAAAATGGGTTTGGCTGTAAATCAACACCTGCTGGTATTTGTGTATTGACTGAAAAAATACCTGCTTATGAAGACCATTATTTTTATGTTCAGGATTATTCAGCTGCTATTGAAAATATGCTGCTTGCAATAACATTCTTGGGTTATGCAAGCTGCTGGATTGAAGGGCAGGTTACAGAAAGCACTGATACACAAAAGCAAATAGCACATGTTTTGAAAATCCCCAATAATTATATTGTTGTTGGATTTCTGCCCATAGGAATTCCTGAAAAACAGGGCAAGCGGCCAAAATATAAATCGTTTTCTGAAAGAGCCTGGTATAATATAAAGAAATAATACGATAGTGCTAACTTTAATTTTCTACCGGACCGCCGGCCCAAACCCAGTTAGCCCATGAACCATTGTAGTTAAGAACACGTTCCGGCCATCCCATAATATCAATAATTACAAAATAAACCATTGATGTTCTTGTGCCTCCGCTGCAATGGACAATTATTTTAGCATCCCTGGGGATATTACTAAACAGGTTTTCATAATAGGCTTTTGGGAAATGCATGCCGGTATTCAGATCAATAAAATCTTCAGGATAGTTGAATGTAAGTGCGCCTGGAATCCTTCCGGCAGCCTGCTCTCCAGGGGCTCTGACATCTATAATAACCCAATCAGGGTTATCAATAGCAGCTCTTACGTCTCTGAAATCTGCGCGAACATTGCCCACATTCATACGGGCAATATATTCTCTTGGTTCGCGTGGTGTTGCAGCACTGTTATTTACTGACTTGCCGGCAGCTAGCCATGCCCTGGTTCCGCCTTCAAGTATCCTTGCATCTTTGTGTCCGTACGCCATTAGATTCCACACAAAGCGTGTACCCCATAAACTATTATTGTCGCAATAAGCGATTATAGTGGTATTATTATCAATGCCATTAGCACCCAAAAGAGCTTCGTGAACTTCCCTTGTTTCAATATCCATGGTATTACCTTCAAAGTTATGCATTATTGAACTTCGAGCTATATGGATGGCTCCGGGTATGATCTGGTTAGGGTTTTCTGAAAGGTCAACCACCACGACATTGTCTTTAAGCATAAGCTCCTCAAGCTCGGCCACAGAGACCCATCTTTCAGGATATGCTCTTTCGCTTACATCACGGGGTATGACAGTGATATTGACAGGGATGGAGCTTCCTGTTGTTCTTCTGCAGCCAGAGAGATAGCTGCCTGCCAACAGGCAAATAGACACAAATATTATAAATACCAGTGCTGATTTCTTCATAATTAATAATTATAGACCTTGACTTGGGGTATTGTCCAGTAAGTAATTCATAATATAATATAAATTATAAAGTGATTTAATATTTATATGAAAAATATCAGGATTGCGACTTTAGTAAAAATAATAATCCCTTTTTATTTGCTTTGCGTTCTTGTCATTTTTATAAGTTTTTATTTATATACTTCTGCTATTGGTGAAAGAAATGAAATTCTTCATAGAACCCTTGAAGGATTGGGCGGAGCCCTGGTCTGGCAGGCAACACCTGCGTTAAATAATGCAGAAGCCAGATCCGACACTCTGTATATTTTGCTTGTCTTTGTCATTGCTTTTAGCGTTGTCATTACATTGGCTTCTTTGTTTATAATTACATATAAATTATTGCCCATTAGAAAACTTGTAGACACAGCTACTGAATTGTCAAAGGGAAATATTGATGAAAGTAATTTATTTATTCCAAATGATGAGCTGGGTTTTCTTACACGCGAATTGGCGCATAAAATAAAAAGCCTTGATACGAATATGAAGCTACTGGAAGAAGCTGTTAAGGAAGCAAATGCCGCAAGCAGGGCTAAAAGTGACTTTTTATCAGCAATGAGTCATGAAATACGTACTCCGATGAACGCGATAATCGGCATGACAACCATTGCAAGGAGAGAGAAAGACCTTGAGCGTATAAATTATGCGCTTGAAAAGATTGAGACAGCTTCAACACATTTGCTTGGCGTTATAAATGATATTTTGGATATATCAAAAATAGAAGAAAATAAAATGGAACTGTCGTGTATTAATTTTAATTTAAATAAAATGATAGACAGGGTATGCAATGTTGTTTTAAACAAAATGCTGGATAAACACCAGCATTTTTCACTTGAGATAGATCCTGATATTCCTAAAATATTGTTTGGAGATGATCAGCGATTGGCTCAGGTAATTGTTAATCTCTTGTCAAATGCAACCAAGTTTACACCTGAACATGGTAATATTACATTTATTACCAAATTGATAAGCGTAAAAAATGACAAATGTGTTATACAAATGTTAATTAAAGATTCCGGTATTGGAATTACACAAGAAGGGCAGAAAAAACTTTTTAGCAAATTCCATCAGGCTGAAGCAGGAACTTCGCGAAAGTATGGCGGAACCGGTTTAGGGCTGGCCATTTCCAAAAGTATTCTGGAAATGATGGAAGGGGAAATTTGGGTGGAATCCGAGCTGGAAAAAGGCTCCAGTTTTTTCTTTACAGTAACGCTTGGCATACCCCGCAATATTGAAGGAGACACAAGCAGTCTGGAATCTTATGAAGAAAATGATTTTTCCGGTAAAGTCATATTATTGGTAGATGATGTAGACATCAACCTGGAAATAGTAAGTACTTTGCTTGAGCCTACAGGAATAATTATTGAGACAGCTGTTAGCGGAATTATTGCAATTGAACTATTTATTGCCAACCCTGATCGTTATGATCTGATTTTTATGGATATACAAATGCCGGGACTGGATGGAATGGAAGCTACAAAAATGATCAGGGCGATTAATACACCTAAAGCCGCATCAATACCCATTATTGCCATGACTGCCAATGTTTTTAAGGAAGATATAGAGCAGTGTCTGGATGCGGGAATGAACGGTCACCTTGGAAAACCAATAAACATAGATGATGTTATGGAAATACTATCGCAGCACCTTAAAGCAGAATAATAGATTTACTTTTTTTTCCATTTTATTTAATCTATTGTCAAAATGTGTATAACATATTATTATTATAGATAATATATTTTTAATATAAGGGTATGTATATGAAAATTAAATTTAAACTAACATTAATGGGAATCGCCATGATAGCAGTTGTGGCAGTCGCTCTTACATTCCTGCTTGTGATTCAGGCTTCAGCTATCAGTATGGATTTAAGCATTGAATCAATGGCTAATCTTGCTGATGAACAATCAGAATACTGGTACGGCAGGGTTAACGGACACCTACGGGCTTTACGCACTCTGGCGGATATGATGGCATCTTATGAAAATTATGAGCAGCAATCAAGACGGGATATTTTTGACGAAATGATACGCGGAGTACTGGATGGGGAATACGGGCAGGTGTTTTTCGAAATTGGCATGGTGTGGAGGCCAAATGCCATTGACTCTGATGCACAATATATAGGCCGTGTAGGCTCTACTCCTACAGGGCAGTATTCTGCAGTTGTTACAAGGGATGAGTATACAGGCGAAATATTTATACGCTCTTCCACTGCTATAGAGGGTTTGATGGATCACATAAACGGACCTAACGCCAGGCAGGACAGGATAATGACTCCAAACCTTATCCAGAGAGCCGGTGAAGATAGCTATATAATGTTGATGTCAGTTCCAATTATCAGCAAAAGTACCAATCAGGTTGTGGGCATGCTGTCCTGTAATCTTGATCTTGTCGCAGTTCAGCCCTCGGTAATGCAGACAATGGCAGATAATCCGGAAGTTGCCGCAATGTCTATTTATGCAAATGACGGCTATATCATAGCAAGTTATATCCCTGATAATATCGGTCAGTATTTACATGAAGTAAATACCATGTTTGGCGATAGGCTTGATGAGGTACAGCAGGCGGTGCAAAACGGCGACTCTTTACATCTTCAGGGTTATTCTGCTGTTCTTAATTCCAGTACAGAAATTGACCTGAGCCCCTTTACCATTGGAGACTCGGACACAACCTGGACAATAATGCTTGCCATTGCTGAATCAACAATCATGGCTCCTGTACGGAATATGCAGAGATTCGCTATTATTGTTGCGGCTATATTCCTTGTTGTTGGGGCTATTATCAGCTATTTTGTCTATAATTTTACAACAAAACCCATTGTGGATGTTACAAGTACTCTTAAAGATATTTCCGAAGGCGAAGGAGATCTTACTGTCAGCATAAATATAAGCACCAAAGACGAAATCGGCGATCTTGCACATTACTTTAATCAGACCCTTGATAAAATTAAAAATCTTATCATTGAGATAAAGAATGAGGCAAATAACCTTTCTGGGATCGGCAATGACCTTGCAGCCAATATGAACGAGACAGCAGCTGCAGTAAACGAGATCAACGCCAATATACAAAGTATAAAGGGAAGGGTAATGAATCAAAGCGCAAGTGTAAGCGAAACACATGCGACCATGGTACAGCTGGAAGAGAATATTAAAAAACTTAATGGTCATGTAGAAAACCAAACCAGTAATGTTTCCCAGGCTTCATCTGCCATTGAACAGATGGTAGCCAATACCAGATCTGTTACAGAGACACTTATCAAGAATGCAGAAAATGTGAATGGCTTAATGGAAACATCCGAAGTTGGCCGCAGCGGCTTGTCTGAGGTAGCAGCTGATATTCAGGAGATTGCGCGTGAATCAGAAGGGCTCATGGAAATAAACTCTGTAATGGAAAATATTGCCAGTCAAACCAACCTGCTTTCCATGAATGCTGCCATCGAAGCAGCCCATGCAGGTGACGCTGGCAAAGGTTTTGCAGTTGTTGCTGATGAAATAAGAAAGCTTGCAGAAAATTCCAGCGAGCAGTCAAAGACAATCGGTAATGTGCTCAAGAAGATCAAAGAGTCTATCGATAAAATTACAGTCTCAACAGATAACGTGTTAAACAAGTTTGAAGCCATTGATTCAAGCATAAAAATTGTTGCTCAGCAGGAAGGGCTTATCAGGAATGCCATGGAAGAACAGGGCGCTGGTAGCAAGCAGATTCTTGAAGGAGTTAGCAATGTTAACGAAATTACAAATAAGGTTGACAGAGCTGCTGATGAAATGCTTCAGGGAGCAAAAGAAGTTATAAGTGAAAGCGCCAACCTTGAACAATCAACACAGGAAATAACTTCTGGTATGAATGAAATGGCAAGCGGTGCAGAGCAGATTAATGTTGCGGTAAATGCTGTCAATGATTTAAGCAGTAAAAACCGCAATGGCATTCAGTCTCTGATGACAAATGTTTCAAGGTTTAAGGTAGATTAAAAGTAAACCAGAAGTGATTTACTAAAACCCCATCCCCATGTTGCCAAACATCTGTTGGGCGGCTTGGGGGTTTTTTCCCATCTTTGCCATTTTCTTCATCATGGTTTTCATCTTTTCGAATTTTTTTAACAAGCGCGCAACTTCTGCAACAGAAGTACCTGAACCTTTGGCAATGCGCGAGCGCCTTGAAGGACCAATCATAAGATGATTTGCAAGTTCCTTTTTTGTCATTGAAGAAAGAATGGCTTCCTGATACTTCATCTCTTCCTTATTAATGTCATCTTCGTTTATCTGGCCTGCAAGGCCGGGTATCATATT
>Ga0099364_10011052_pt1 | contig 12368 bp, 13 predicted proteins | sample TergutTh196P3_FD_73070 | JGI IMG/M metagenome (GOLD analysis project Ga0099364, IMG submission 73070) | Microcerotermes parvus P3 segment gut microbial communities from Pointe-Noire, Republic of the Congo - Th196 P3 | ecosystem: Host-associated > Arthropoda: Insects > Digestive system > Gut ... | reverse complement strand
GGGGCGTGCGGAGGTTGTGGGAGGCAATGGTGAGCAGGTCGCTCTTCATCTCGTCGAGCTTCATGAGCTCTTTGTTATTCTCACGGAGCTTCCTGGTCTTTATGCGGACTTCTTGTTTGAGCTTATCATTAAAGCCGAGGATTTGTTCGTAGAAGGCCGCGGATTGAATGTAGGGTGAAATAATAACCGAAACTCTTTCGAGCGTCTCGCCATATTGGCGATCGAACCTGCGCTCCCTCGGGCTGAGAGTTATGGCTCCGACAATCTTATTATCAATCGCTCCAGTGATGGGCACTATAACTTCTATGTCGTAACTTTTTACCACTACGAGGTCTGCTTTATTCTTTATGTCGTCGCAGTAGATTGCTTGGTTTTTCTTGGTGGAAACAAGTCGTGTCAAGCTGGCTTCGAGGGCGCTATCCTTAAGGTGGGCGGCCGTGTTGTGGCCGAAAACCACCACGTCTACTTGGTTGATGTTGAAGAATTTTTTGAGCTCGTGGCGAACCGATCGGAGAAATTCGCTGGGCGTATGCTTGCCCGCGACGGCCTGAGACATGGCGCTGAGCACTTGGTTTTCATCATATCCGTCTGAATCCAGCTTTTTGATGGCTTTTTGCGCCAATAGGAAAAGAATGAATATGATGGGCAGAAGGAAGACTAGAGCTATAGCAATAATCACAAATCTTTCCGTGTCAGACTTTTCCGCGAAGATCAAAACTTTGCTAACAAATTGCGTGAACGAGAATACGACAAATGTACCGACAGCCACATATGAGAAATATATAAGTCCTTTTAGGAAAGTTTTTATCAAGCTAAAATGTTCTACAGTAGTAACCAAGGTGGACGACAAGGGGATCAATAGAGTTATAATAGGCGGAGGCCCAACCCAAATCAAGTCGTAGTTGCCGAGAAGGGGTAGAAAAAGATTGAATACGGAACCGATTAAACCCCCAATTATCCACGCAAATAAAACTTTCTTCAACCCTGATTTGACAGATGCTTTTTTGGTTCGCAGTATGTTTATAGTTAAAAGTGCGGCTACTATTACGGAGAATAGTATGAAATATGCAATATATATAATATATGCAACCTGACCCAATTCAACGTTGGACTCGGCCGCATCGATGTTCTTTATGAGCCAATTGGGCCAAAAGCAAAAGATGATAACTGCCACACAGGAGAGAGCGGCTATAGCAGTTCTAGCGATATGGTTTTTGCGCTTATTATCGAAATACGATAGAGCGAACCCCGTAGCGAATATCAGCGTCACGGCGGCCGAGGCATAGTAGGCTGGGACCAAAAAGCTATTGACTGCTTCAAGAGTCCCGAAAAGAAAGAGGCCAACAAACAGTGTCCATAATGATATAGACAAAACCATTAGCGATAATGGTCGCGAATTGAGGCTCTTCTTCCAGAGCGAGAGGAGTCCGGCTCCCAGAACCATAGAGATTAAGGCCAGGATTATTAAAATAATTGGAACTACTTGCATGCTTTTAGTATATCACAAGAAATAGAAGACGAAAAGAAAATACCCGCCCCAAATCGGTACGAGTATTGTCTTAAATTAAACCCCCTTTCATTGCCTTACTACAAGCGTAGCGTTTAGACTATGGTCATACACTTCGACATTGTAGTTGGCTAGGCTTTTGCAGAAATCTTCGCGATTACAGTAAAGCAATCCATCCGGTAGCCCGACCTTCCAGCCACAGACAATTCTGACATACGAAAGCCGGAGCTTTGCATCATTACTGCCGTTCTCGGCAATATCAGCATCGTAGTAGATGTCGGTAATAACCTTGCTGACGCCAGTCTCGAACCACTCCCGCATCATTGCGTTGGCTTCTTCAAGCGTGAAGTAGTTATGAAGCAACCCAATCGATACGATGGTGTTGGTCTCGCTGGATGGCTTACATTCGCAGATGTCGCCCTCGGAAATGCTAACTTGGCTACTAATATCGTAGCCATTATCGCGGAATAGCGCGACAAGCTGGCGGGCCAAGTCGATGCCGACCGAATCGTAGTCTATCAAGGTCAGTTTGGCAGAAGCATTGCCCGATGCAATCAGTGCAATAATCTCGATGATTCCAGAGCCACAGCCGTAGGATTCGACATTGCGACCAGCCTTGAACTCCTCCAGGAGCAGTTTGTAGGCTCGCACAAAGCGAATGTGCCACGCTGCGCCAACGAATAGTATCGAGTTTCGCAGCTTAGTCTCAAGCGGCTTGCCGCCAACGCCTCCCAAGGCATCCGTTGCCAGCTCTACGAGCCGTTTCGGGAGGCCTTCTTGGATGAAGTAGTCTTTTGCCGCCAGATACATAATGAGCATCTTGAGTGCGACAGGGTAACTCTTCCACGGTATGAGCTGGAATCGGCCAATAGCGTAGCATAGCTTGCCAAAAGGCTTGCTAATCGAGATGGCAGTTACCCTCCTTTGCTCGTCAGACCGTATGTCGGCCAACCGCTCATAGTCCTTGTGGATTTTTGTCTTTGCCATATCATAGACACCTCTTTTCCTTATTTTTCGGACTCAGCCTATTAGGTATGAAAATAGGGTTGTGAAGGTGCTTGACCCACAACCTTATTTCATGAAAAATAGGCCCACGAGTCTCATTATACTTTCATTATATCACACTTTATGTAAAAAGTCAATAGGTTTTAGCCATTTTCTTGGTTTTTACAGTAGTAAAAAAGTCTGATTTCCCCACGAAAACCGAACGACGAAGAAGAAGTACCATTGCCGCGATACAGGGACTCGACTCCGGCGTTGGTGGTACTGTCCGACTGGCCGCCACGGAAGAACCAGGCACTGGTTGAAACGACAGAATCGCGATGTGCCCCCGACCACCCAGAGGATTCGGTAGAATGGATTGACCGATATATAGTTCCCCATCATCACGCTTATGTTGTAATTTTCGAGTATTTAATTGACCATTAGCCATCGGGCATTGTATAATCAGATAATGAGATTTGGTAAGATTGCTATGGAAGTTGGCGCAGAACCTGAGAAGCATGAGCTAGATACTATAAACTTTCTGGCTAGGTTGGGCAAGAATATTCTGATTCTAGCCCCGAGTCGAAAAAGGGGAGCAAAAACGCCAGATATTAGGATGGATAAAGTCGAATGGGAGATAAAATCACCAGTAGGGAGAGGCTCCAACACAATCAGGCGTGCATTCGGAGTAGCTATAGCTCAGTCTTGTTACATTATTTTTGACTTACGCCGCTCGACTATCACAGACGAACGCAATATAGCAAGGCTCCAAAAGGAGTTCAACGACATCAAGAAAGTAAAACGACTTTTAGTAATTCCTAAAATCGGCAAGATTCTTGACTTTAGGAAATGAACGCGATATAATATAGTCAATAGAGCGTCGCCACTGCGGTTCTGCAGAGGCCACGCTCTTTTGTTTATTTCCACGAAAACCGTGAGTAGTAACAGTACCGCGATCATTGACACGGATGGACTCGACGCTCGCAGGAATATTACATTATACTACTTATGCCTCTAAGAAGTCGGGTGAAATTATTGCCTTTTAGATTTAAGCATGATATAATAAAGGTACTGAAACACTAGCAGTCCTTGAGGGCAGCTAGTGTTTCTTTTTAGTACTGTCAACCTTCCCCACGCATGCGCCGTAGGGGTCCACGAAAACTGGTGTTATTGACAGGTATACCTGGGTAGCTAGCGAGAGTGTTTATGCTCTCGCTATTGCCTGCGCGGCCACCGCGGAAAGACCATGGGAAGCCAGAATCGAACGAACCAGCGTACGCCCCCGACCACCCAGAGGATTTCGTAAGATGTATTGTATTAGATGGAGTAAGACCAGAAGGTTTTGTGGGTGGTGTCGGTGAGGGTGAGGTTGTGTTTTTCTTGGATTTCGCTTCTGAGGCGGTCGCTCTCGGCCCAGTCTTTGTTCTTTCGGGCCTCGAGACGTTGTTTGATTATATCATAAGCTTCTTTGGGTATGTCGGGGGTGGAGCCGAGCAGGTTCAGGCCGGTCAGATCGTCGACAAATTCCAGGAAGCTGGCGAAGTCGAAGTCGGCGCGGTCAATGGTGCCTTGGTGGATTCGTTCCATGACTTTGTCGATCTCCATGATGCCGCCAGAAGTCGAGAGGTTGTTGCTGAAGTGGTGGAGGATGGACTGTTTGACATCGCCAAAGAGGGCGATTTGTTGGTCCTTTTGGCCTTGATGGCGGAGGGCGGCGACGGCGAGCCATTTATGGCGCAAGTTGCGTGCATGCTCGAGATTTTCCCATGAGAAATTGCGCTCGGATTCATAGTGGCCTTGGAGGACCCACATGCGGAAATCCATATAGTCAAAGCCTTTTTCTAGAATATCGGCGAAAGTCAGGAAATTGCCGGCGGATTTGGCCATTTTCTCGCCTTCGACGGTGATGAAATTGTTATGGAGCCAGAAGTGGGAGAGTTCGCGATCGAAAGCGACTTCGGATTGGGCGATTTCGTTGGTGTGGTGGACTGGGATGTGGTCGATGCCGCCGCAATGGATGTCGATGGGTTCGCCGAGTTCGGAGTGGATGACGGCGGAACATTCGAGGTGCCAGCCAGGGTAGCCGAGGATTGCGCCAGAGTCGTTGAGGAGTAGGTCAGATTTGTCGATCTCGACGGCGCTTTGGATTTCGGGAGGGAGGGGCCATTGCATGGCGTGGTTTTCGTCTTTTTTGATGAATTTCCAGACGGCGAAGTCGCTAGGGTTTCTTTTTTCGGCGTTCTCGCCGATACGTGCGCCAGCTTCCATGCCTTTTAGGTCGAGGCGGGCGAAGTCGGCATAGCGAGGGAACTGGGCGGTGTCGAAATAGAGCCCGTCGGAGGTGGAGTAGATTACGCCTTTGGTAATTAGCTTCTTGATCAATTCTTGGCCCTCGAAGATGTAGTCGGTGGCCTTGGCGAGGCCGTCTCGATATTCGCCAGAAGCTTTGTCGCGGATGACTGGTTCGCGGCAGTTCAGGGCGGCGAAGTGCTTGAGGAAGTCGTCGGTGAAGTATTCGGCGATTTCCCAGACGGTTTTATTATCTCGAGAGGCGGCTTTTTCGAGCTTATCCTGGCCTTCGTCGGCGTCAGAGGCTAGGTGTCCGACGTCGGTGATGTTCATGACGCGGCGGGTTTTGTAGCCGTTCGCTTCGAGCGTGCGAACGAGAATATCCCAGTAGACGTAGGCTGTGAAATTACCGATGTGGGCGAAATCATAAACTGTCGGACCGCAGGTATAGATCTTGACTGGGCCAGTGGCGGAAAACTCTTCGACACTGCGAGATTTGGTATTAAAGAACTTTAGATGGTTTGACATTTTTAACCCTTTACTTTTTTAACCCTTTACTTTTTTAACCCTGTGCTTGATTGCGCCGCCATATTCTTCATAAATAATTTTGAGACAGCTGGTGATGGGAACGGCCAAGATGGCGCCAGCGATTCCACCGGCAAAGAGCCCGATGGTGACGGCGACGAGGACGATGAGTGGGGAGATGGCGGAGCGTTTGGCCTGGATGCGCGGCATGATGATATTGTTTTCGATTTGTTGGTAGATGAAATAAAGAACGAGGAAAGAGATGGCGGCGGGCAGAGAGCTAAAGAGCAAGAGGATGCTGGCGAGGACTCCTCCGATAAAGGAGCCGAATACCGGGATGAGACCCATGACCCCGAGGAACAACCCAAGGGGAATAGCAAAACCGATCGGAACGTCGGAGAAGAAGGAGAGGATGGAGATTATGACGGCGGAAGAAAAAGCAGCGAGAACCGCGACGAGTAATTGGCCTTGGGCGTAATCGGAAAAGGCCTTGGCGATGCGGGAGAAAGTTCGCTGGAGTTTGGTGCTGGAAGGCGAGTTGGAGTGCTCTTCCCAGAATTGTTTCATGAGTACGGAGCCTTCGGAGAGGAAGAGGTAGGTAAGGACAACAACGACGAAGAAAGAGGTGAAGAAAGACATAAGGGAGCCAGCGCCGCTTAGGATTCCGCCTTGGAAATCGCCAAGGATGGCGTGCATGGAGTTTCTAAAGCCGTCTATCATTTCGTGCAAATATTCACCTACGCCGTGACGTTCGGCAAATTCAGCCAGGGAGCTAAGGCCAATATTTGAGCCCTCGATCATGTCGGGTACGATCTCGAAGAATTGCTTGACTTGGGAGATGACTAGGGGGGTGATGGCGGCGATAACTCCACCGACTACTGCGACAACCAGTATGTAGGATATTAGGATCGCCAGAGTGCGACGCTTGCGTTTGGATTTGCCGCCGATGCGACGGGCGATAAGGGAGACTAGGGGGTTTAGGATGACTGAGAAAAAGAGGGCGGTAAGGATGATGACGAGGCCAGCGCGAATTGACCAGAGTATCCAAGCGGCGGCCAAGAAGGCGACGACGACTAGCCAGAAGCGGACGAATGTCCAGGTGTCGACTTTTACTACAATTGATTTTTCTCGGCTCATAACTGTAGTATAACATAATAGTATTTAAGCATCAAGAAACGGTGTTTTTTGGAGGCTGCATTCGGTGGGTCAAAAGTGTGATTTTGACCCGCCTACTAAAGGGCCTCCGCTTACGCTTCGGCAGCTTCACTTGACTTTTTTGACAAAGTATGCTATACTGTAGTACAATGGGAGGTATTTACCTCTGAAATGTAGGTGGGTTTTTGCAAAATGTGGAACTTTGTGCTACAATCAGTAGTATGAAGGTAGAGATTAGGGAAATAAATAAGACAGAGTGGGAGTTTGTCGCGAGTTTTGATGCGAAAGATTTGGAAGAGGCGAAGGCGGAAGTGCTGAAGAGCATGGCGCCGAGTGTGAAGATTGCGGGGTTTAGGCAGGGGAAGGCGCCGATGAATTTGGTGGAGTCGCAGGTTAATCAGATGAGGTTGATACAGGATATGGCGGATTACTTGGCGAAGAATAAGCTTTTGCCAGAGGTTGAGAGCAAGACGCTTGCCGTGATTGGCGGGGCGGAGGGGCTTTCGATGGATAAGTTCGTGCCGAATCAGGAGATGACGATGAAACTGAAGACTGATGTTGTGCCGAACTTCAAGTTGCCAGATTGGAAGAAGCTGAAGATCAAGACGACATTGGTGGAGCCGACTGCCAAGGAGATTGATGCGGAAGTCGAGAAGATCTTGAAGTCGCGAGCGAATCCGAAGCCAGCGGATCGCGCGGCTAAGGCTGGCGATATGGCGGTGATTGATTTTGTGGGCAAGAAAGACGGCGAAGCGTTTGAGAATGGAAGTGCGGAGAATTATCAGTTGGAGCTCGGATCGAACACGTTTATTGAGGGGTTTGAGGATGGGGTGATCGGACATAAGCCTGGAGACGAGTTTGAGTTGAAGCTTAATTTTCCGAAGAATTATTTTGACACAAAACTGGCTGGGGCCAAGGTGGTCTTTGAGGTGAAGCTGAAGAAAGTCTTGGAGATGGAGACGCCGAAGTTGACAGATGATATTGCCAAAGGTTTTGGGGCGAAGAGTGTGGAGGATTTCAAGGACTTGATCAAGAACCACTTGAACCAGAGCAAGAAAGAACAGGCCGAGAAGAAGCTGATTGATGATTTCTTGATGGAGATGGACAAGAAGGCGAAGATTGATCTGCCGGAGAAGTTGGTGAAATCTAATTATGAACAGTTTATGAACTCGACAAGGGAGAATTTGGAGAGGCAAGGACTAACTATGGAGGGTGTGGCGAGGATGCAGGGATGGAGCGACAAGGAGGCTAAGGAGCGATACGAAACTGATGCGCTAAAGACGCTTAGGTCGCAGCTTATATTGATCCAGCTTGCGAACGATTTGGAGATCAAGCCGAAAGATGAGGAGGTCCAGGCGAATTACCAATACCTGCTCAAACAGCATGAATATTCCAACAAGGGACGAAAACAGGGGCAGAAGAAAATGCCAGCCAAACTCGACAAGAAGTCGAAGCTATGGGAAGATCTGGCGAGGCAATCTGTTCTCGGCCGAACGTATTCAATGATCTTGAACGAATATGGCGGGAATGATAAGAAGAAGTAAGCTTTAGGATGGGTGGGAGATGAAGAAACAGGAGAAGCCAGTGAAAACAAGGCCGAAAACCGAGGCTAAGGAGGCGAAATCGGAGCCAGCGAAGGCTCAGGTTAAGAAAAGCCGTGTGCGTAAAAAGCTGGTTATGCGGCGACTTAGAAAGTTTTGGAAGCGGAAGAATGCCAGTATTTATGCGGCGATTTTTCTTGCGGTTCTTTCGTTGATTCTGTTTTATGCGGTGGTGTCTAGCAGGTGGATAAGCGAGGCGGAGATGGATTCGGCGCTAAGGACGAGCACCCTCTCTCTCGATAGAGTTTTTTCGGCTGAGCTAATTAATTTCCCTTATGTATTGCTCCAGAAGCTGACTTTTTGGCTGTTTGGGGCTGGTGTTTTTGCTATAAAGTTGCCGAGTCTGGTCTTCGGGATTTTGTCTGTGTGGCTGATGAATAGTGTGGCGAAGAGATGGTTTTCGCCGATTATCGCGAGCTTTACGACGCTGATATTTGTAACCATGACTGGGTTCCTGTTGGCGGTTTCGTCGGGGACGCCTGGGATTCTTTATGTTTTTTATCCGCTACTCATTATATTTCTTATCAATCAGATTGCGATACATCCGCAAAAGTCACATAGGTATATTATAGCGCTGTTTGTAGTGGGATCTCTGGCGGCATATACGCCCTTTATGGCATATATGCTTATTTTTGCGGCTGTAGCGCTACTGATGCACCCGAAGACACGGTTTTATCTTAATACCAATGAGAAGCAGGCTTATCTGTTTGGAGCAATTCCGGCGGCGGTGATTTGTTTGCCTATTGTGGTGAGTGTGTTTTTTGATATAAACTTGGTCAAGGGGCTGTTTTTGCCGGTTTGGAGTAGCGAGATATGGAGTAATTTTTCGTCCACAATGCTTGATCAAGTCTTTATGTTTAGGGCTGGAGTGGTGGGCGCGAGCTTGGCGCCGATATTTAATCTGGCGATCTTTGGGCTTTTTGTGCTTGGGATTGGGCAGATGATAAAAAACCGATATACTTTCCGAAGCTATTTGCTGATGTTTTGGCTGGTGGGGTCGGTGGCGCAGGTTTGGGCAAATACTAGTCTGGTGTATGCGCTAGTGGTGCCGATAGCGCTTATTGCGGCTTGGGGGTTGCACTTCTTGCTTACGAGATGGAAGACGCTTTTCCCGATCAATCCGTACGCTAACGCAACGGGGTTTGCTCTGTGCGCGATTATTGCCATGGCGATAGTGGTGACGGATTTGGATTTCTTCACTCTGTCGACGCGATACTCTCCTGACTTCAACAGGTCGGTAACATTGGCTCTTGATACGCTTGAGAAGGCGGATTTGCCGGAAAATACCAGGATGACTATTGACGCAGAAAGCGATAACGGCGAGTTTTGGAAGCTGGTTGCGATGAGGCAGGGGCTGGACGTCAAGGAGCCAGACTATCAGCTATTTCTTACGGACGGAACTCCACCGGAGGTGTCCGAGTGGAAGACGTCGCAAATTATCGCTTCAACCGATCAGAGGACAGTGTTTTACTTGCTCGCGTTAGATTAGGCTACATTCGCTAGCGCGGGGAACCCGAGAAGCGCTACGTTGGGTCCGAGATCAAACTCGCTACGTGCGGAGTCAATCCGCACTCCGCTTAAGCCTAGCGGCGTTTTTGCTTGCAAAAAATATTAAAGAATGCTAGAATGGGAATATACAAAAGCAAATGGTGGGGAGAGGTAACTAATAATGTTTAATCAGTTAAAAATGATCAATCAAGTTCGCAAGGCGCAGAAAGAATTGGCGAAGGAGATTGTTGAGGTCGAGGCGGGTGATGGGGCGGTTTTAGTGCGGATTACGGCGGAACTCAAGGTGAAGGAGATCAAGATTGACCCAGAGAAGGTTGATATGGATGACATAAGGGAGCTCGAGAGATGGATAGAAAGCGCCGTGAATGATGGTTTTGCCAAGGCGCAACAGATTGCGGCAGAAAAAATGCAGCCACTCTTGGGCCAGATGGGGCTAGGCGGCGGAGAGTAATTCTTGCCTACTGGGCGAATTATAAAAACGAGGACTTATGACACAGTTGATACCAGAAGCGCTGAGAGAAACTATTGAGGATTTGGGGAGGTTGCCGGGGGTTGGGGCGAGGACGGCGGAGAGGTATGGTTGTTTTTTGCTGAAAAGCTCGCCGGATATTTCTCGTAAACTTTCCGAGTCGTTAAAAGATCTGCATAAGAAGGTGAAGTTTTGCCCGAAAACTTTTGCGCTGATAGACGCGGATGCTGAGGTTTCGCCGATTTATGAAGACGAAACAAGAGATAGGGGGTTGGTGATGATTGTTGAGGAGCCGCTAGATATTATTGCCATAGAGAACACACGCAACTTTTCCGGTATGTACCATGTGCTGGGGGGAGCTATTTCGCCACTGGACGGGATAACCCCAGACGAGCTTCATATCCGCGAACTGCTGGATCGGATAAGGGACGATGGGATCAAGGAGATTATCATAGCCACGGGGGCGAGTATCGAGGGGGAGTCGACGGCGATATTTTTGACGAATTACATTAAGGAAGAGTTCAAGGAGGCGTCACCGAAAATCACAAGGCTGGCCAGGGGTCTTCCAATTGGAGCGGATTTGGGGTATACTGATAGTATGACGTTGACACATGCGCTCGAGGGGCGGCAGACACTATGAGTAATTCCTACCGTATTTTTGAGCCTACAGATCGTTCGTCCGAAGTGAATTCGGACTCACTACTAAAGGGCCTACGGCATCGGCTAACGCCGATAGATGGTTTGCGTGTAGTGAACTACCAAAATATGCTAAGAATTACAAGAAAGGAACGGACAGATGAAATATTCAAATTTTAAGGATGCTATAAACAAGGCTGAGAGGATAGTGATTATTCAAGCGGAGAATCCGGATGGAGATAGCTTGGGGGCGGCTTTGGCTTTGGAGGATCTTTTGACGGAACAGGGGAAGCAGGTTAGGATTTATTGCCCGGTTGATATACCGAAGTACCTTAGGTATTTTCGCGGCTGGGAGAGGAGCGAGGATATTTTCGACTATCATGCGGATTTGGCTATTGTTGTCGATACTGCGTCGCAGACTTTGCTTTCGAAGACGCTGAACGATCAGGTCATTAAGAACTTCCTCTTTACGCATCCGGTGGTTGTGATTGACCACCATTTGACCGAGACGGATTTGCCTTTCGACCACCTGCTGATTTCGGAAGATGCGGTTGCGACTTGTGAGATTATTTTCAAGATTGCGATAACGCTGAAGTGGCGGGTCAGTCCGAGTGTGGCGAGGAACTTGCTTGCGGGGATTTCGAGCGATACGCTTGGGTTCACGACTGATAGTGTAAAATCGCTAACGTTTCAGATTGCCTCGAAGTTGATAGAGTTTGGGGCTATTCCAAGCGAGATCAACAACGCGAGGCGTGATCTCTCGAAGATGACGCCGGAGATTTTGGCGTATAAGGCGAAGTTGATTGAGAAAACCGAATACCATCTTGATGGACGGCTTGCTGTCGTGCATGTTACTTTTGAAGAGATTCAGAAGTATTCCGACCAATACAATCCCGGCATATTGATCTTGGACGAGCTTAGGATGGTTAGTGGAGTCAATACGGCTATAGTGTTTAAGACATATCCTGACGGGAAGATAACCGGGAAGATTCGTACGGAGAGTCCGATTGCGGAAGAGATTGCCGGATTCTTTGGGGGCGGCGGGCATCCGTTTGCGGCTGGATTTAGAACCTATGGGGAGCTGAGCAATGTGTTGGCCGATACGCTTTCGGTTACCGAAGGGGCGCTGGAGAGGGTTGAGACTGGTGTCGGTCCCGACTACTAGCAATTTCGCTTGTTTGGAGGCCTGAATTATGAAGAAGTTTGGAGAAGAGTTGGCTAGGCTGAATCCGGAGCAACTGGAGGCGGTGGAAGCAATTTATGGGCCGGTGTTGGTGGTGGCTGGGCCGGGAACCGGGAAGACTCAGTTGCTATCTCTTCGTGTGGCGAATATTTTGCAAGAGACTGATGCTTCGCCGGATAATATTCTCTGTCTTACTTTTACGGAGGCGGGCGCGAGGAATATGCATGAACGGCTACTTGGATTGATTGGCAAGGAAGCGGAAAAAATCACGATTAGCACGTATCACGAGTTTGCCAAGAATTTGATCACAGGATACCCGAATTATTTTGAAGAATACAACTTGAAGCGGACGATTGATGAGCTTGGGCAGCACAAGATTCTGAAAAGGATTTTGGATAGTTTGCCGTTTGATGATATAAATAGGAATTATTATCGGGAGAACTTAGGGGTGTATCTAAGTATCATTAGCGATTTTAAGAAGCACCTTCTGACGCCAGACGATATTGAGAG
>Ga0099364_10011051_pt1 | contig 12368 bp, 11 predicted proteins | sample TergutTh196P3_FD_73070 | JGI IMG/M metagenome (GOLD analysis project Ga0099364, IMG submission 73070) | Microcerotermes parvus P3 segment gut microbial communities from Pointe-Noire, Republic of the Congo - Th196 P3 | ecosystem: Host-associated > Arthropoda: Insects > Digestive system > Gut ... | reverse complement strand
TTATTTAAAAATTTTAAACCGCTCACAGATTAAAGCAAAAAAATTATCGGCAGAGATTAATGCCAAGCCGGTAAAACTATCCAGAAATATATTCGGCGGAGAGAAAATAGACCTCTCATGGCAGGATAATGAAACCCTGTTCCTTGTGCCGGAAAATATAGATTTAAATATTGTATATGAAGATGAAAGGGTTATAGTGCTTGACAAGGAACAGGGCATGGTAGTGCATCCCGGAGCCGGAAACAAAAATGGAACCCTTGCAAATGCACTTTTATACAGAAGATTGAATAAAAAAAATGAATTAAATTCATTGAATGATATTTCATTAAATAATAATTTTAATCTGCGTCCGGGAATTGTTCACCGCCTGGATAAAGACACCTCCGGGATAATGATTGCGGCATGGGATGAAGATACCCATGGTTTTCTGGGAGAACAGTTTAAAAAAAGAAAAGTGATTAAAACATATGCTGCCCTGGTACACGGACGCTTAAAAAATAATTCCGGTAAAATAGATAATATAATATACCGCTCATCAAAAGACAGGAAAAAATTTACTGTTAATAATAACTCTAAAGGCAGGGGAAGAAGGAGTATTACCTGGTACAAGGTATTTAAAAATTATGGTGATTTTTCTTTGATTCTCATAAGGCCTAAAACAGGAAGAACACATCAGATTAGAGTTCATATGAAGCATCTGGGTAACCCTATTATAGGTGATCCATTATATGGCAGAGAGGATAGAATGTTTCAAAACAGTACACTTATGCTCCATTCGAAGATACTTAAAATAAAACTCCCGGGAAACAGAAGTCAAACTGTTTTTAAGACTCCGCTTCCGCAGAGATTTATTGATTTTATTAAGAAAAATGACAAATAATTTATTGACTTTAAACAATATTTTCTCTTCGCAAATTTTATTTAAAGATGAAAATTTTTTATTGGCATATAAAGCACCCTGTATACATTCTGTCTCCGGTAAAGACATAAATAGCGATAATCTAATTAACTCCCTCAGACCGGCATATTCGGATGATAACTTTCCTGTAAATGATATATTAAAAGACAGGGGGTTAATGCACAGACTGGATTTTGAAACACATGGTTTACTGTTAATTGCGAGAAATATGATGACAATGAATTCTCTATTGACTCAGCAGAAAGAAGGTAAAATAATAAAGCTTTACAGTGCATTTATTTCAGAAAGTAAAAGTGAAACACCCTTATTGGGTTTTCCAAAGACAGATCATAAAAACAATAAAATTATAGAAAGTGCCTTCAGAGCTTATGGCCCAGGAAGAAAATCTGTACGTCCTGCGATCTTAAATGAAAGCGGAAAAAAGAAAATTTCACTAGATAATGGTTCACCATATATAACAGAATTATTAAACGAAAATAAAATTAAAGATGCAGGTGAAAATAATATAACAGCAATAAAAATAAAACTATTGCGCGGCTTTCGGCATCAGATTAGAGCTCATCTTGCATGGAAGGGAAAACCAATAATCAATGATTCTTTATACGGCGGATCTCCTTACGGCAATAAATTAATGGCTCTAAGGGCATTTTCACTTTCATTTCTGGATCCTGCTTCAGATAACAGACTTTCATTTTCCATCCCGGAATTAAGCATTAAAGATCTGGAACTGGAATGGTTGTGATCATATTTTTTCCCAGCTCAATACCCTTGGAAAGAAGCAATGAAACTTTTTTTTGTACTATGGGTTGCGGTTCTTCCCTGTGATTCCAGGCAGGATCAAGGCAGTTTCCCCCCTTAAAAGGCCGTATATACCAGGGTGAATTGTCAGTTAATGGAGCAAGCTCCATTATATCTTTTTCTGTGAAAAAATTTTCAGGCAGTGCTATACTTCTGTATTCATGCTCGATTCCGGATTCCCTGATTAAATTTGCACTTTTTTCAAGTGAAACTGCCGGGTTATCTCCTGTTTTATTATCAGGCAAAAGCTGTGCATAACGGTTAGGTGAAAATTTTAAATCAAGTGCTATATAATCAGGCTTTGTTGATGGATTATTAATTAAGGAATCAAGCATTGCTGGAAACATTCCGTTTGTATCCAGTTTAACCAGAAAACCAAGCTCCTTTATTTCCTTTATATATTCAGGAAGCATATTTTGTAAACAGGGTTCTCCGCCTGTAAGGACTACTGCATCAATAATATTTCTCCGCTTCTTTAAAAAAGAAAGGCATTCATTAAAGTTACTTAACCCCTGTGAATTATTATTTATTAGCTCAGAATTATGACACCAGGGGCATATTAAATTACAGCCGGAGAAAAATAAAACAATGGAAATCCTCCCCGGATAATCGTTGAAGCTGGATTTAAGAAGATTTATTTTTTCGTACAATACAGTTTAGAAATTTTACACTGCCAAAGGAACAGGCTGAACATTCATCCTGCTGATTTCTTTTGCATTCCTTGCCCTATCCAGTTCATTTCCATCACTGGACAGTAAAATTGCAGTGGGCGTGGAAAGTACATTCCATTTCTGGGCTGCTGCAAGACCATCAGGAGTATCAGCATTTATAAACTCAACATAAATGCCAAGTTTTTCTGCTTCTCTCTTTGCAGCCGGGCAGGAAGGACAGGAAGAGCGGATAAACAACATTAATTCCGCGCCTGCTTCCTTATTAACTTCCGGAAACATGAGTGAAGAAGATGGAGAAGGGGCGGCGGGGCTCATTTCCCCAATCCTGTAGAGCTTCCGCTCGCCATACTCTTCCCTTTTCCCCCTGTTCCAGTTTCGTACCGAACGGTAATAACCGACGATACGACTGTAAACTTCCGCAGGCGTCCCTTCAAGAGTTAAAAGGGCCTCCCTAGCCGCGGATAGATCTTTCTCAATGTCCTCAAGGTTTCTCATACATACTCCAATATTTTTTCCGCTTCCTGCTTTTCTTTTTCAAGATCTGCAATTAAACTGCGGATTTTATTTTCTTCTTCACTTCTGCATTTAGGGCAGGTAAAATGTTCACCGTTTAAATAACCATGAACAGGACAGACAGAGAAGGTAGGTGAAATTGTGAAGTAGGGAATCCTGTACTTGCTTGCAATTGTTTTAACCAAATCACGGCAGACTCTCCAGTCTTCTATGGCCTCACCCAGGAAAGCATGGAAAACAGTTCCCCCTGTGTATGCTGTCTGCAGCTCTTCCTGCAGATCCAGAGCATCAAAAATATCTTCGGTTTCCATTACAGGAAGCTGAGTGGAATTGGTATAATAAGGTTCATCTGTGCCGGAGGCAATAATACGGGGATATCTCTGTTTATCATGTTTTGCCAGCCTGTATGATGTGGATTCTGCAGGAGTTGCCTCCAGATTAAAGAGTTCCCCCGTTTCTTCCTGATAGTCTGCGAGTTTATCCCGCATGAAGTGAAGCACCTTTAAGGCAAAATCGCGTCCCTCTTTAGTTGCAATGGTAATATCCCTTCCCAGGAAATTTAAAAGACACTCATTCATTCCCACAAGACCAATAGTGTTAAAATGATTATCCAGGGTGTTTAAGTACCGGCTGGTATATGGGAATAAACCTCCTTCCAAAAGCCTGAGTACTACCTTGCGTTTGATTTTAAGACTCTCTTTTGCAAGGTTCATTAAATTTGCCAGGCGGTTAAAAAAATCTTCTTCATTCACTGCCAGGTAACCTATCCGAGGCAGATTGATTGTAACAACTCCAAGAGAGCCAGTCAGTTCATCAGATCCAAAAAGACCGCCGCCCCGTTTTCTTAATTCGCGTTTATCCAGCTGCAGGCGGCAGCACATTGAGCGTACATCCTCCGGGTTAAGATCCGAGTTTATGAAATTTTGAAAATACGGAGTGCCGTAACGGGAACACATCTCAAAAAGAAGTTTTGCATTGTCAGTATCCCAGTCAAAGTCCTTTGTAATATTGTAGGTGGGAATGGGGTACTGAAAGCCTCTGCCTTCTGCATCACCTTCCAGCATTAGTTCTATAAATAGGCGGTTAATCCTGTTCATCTCTTCCTGACACTCACCATAGGTGAAGTCCAGTTCCCTGCCGCCGACTATGGCTTTGGTTTCCTTTAAATCTTCAGGGCAGCTCCAGTCCAATGTGATATTTGTAAACGGAGCCTGACAGCCCCAGCGGCTTGGAGTGTTTACTCCAAAGACAAAGCTTTGAAGGCATTGTTTAATTTCCTTGTCGCTTAATTTATCATTCTTTACAAAGGGAGCTATATAAGTGTCAAAGGAACTAAAGGCCTGTGCGCCTGCCCATTCGTTCTGCAGGCAGCCCAGAAAATTAACAGCCTGCTGTATCAGTGTAGATAGGTGTTTTGCAGGGCGGGATGTAATTTTATCCCTGACTCCGCCCAGACCTTCTATAATTAACTGCCTGAGCGACCAGCCTGCACAGTAACCGGAGAACATGGAAAGATCGTGCAGATGAAAATCAGCATTCCTGTGGGCGTCTGCAATTTCTTCAGGGTAAATATTCTTCAGCCAATAGTTCGCTGTTATGCTCCCTGAGTTATGCAGTATTAAACCGCCCAGTGAATAATTAACATTTGCATTTTCATTTACGCGCCAGTCGGACTGCTTTAAATAACCGTCCATTGTGCTGTCTATGTCCAGCATGAGTTTCCTTGCATCCCGCATTGCCTCATGCTTAGCCCTGTATAAGATATACGCCTTGGCTGTTTTTGTTTCCTTTGCTTCAATGAGTGCGCTTTCTACCATGTCCTGAATTTCTTCTATGGCAGGAATGGAATTTGGGTGGCGGTTTGACATCATATCCAGTATTAAAACTTCCACCCTGTCTGTTATTTCATCTATTCTGGCTGTGTATTCTGTATCACTCTGCTTCTCATAAGAGCTGTTTCTTACAGCTGAAAATGCGCCTGAAATGGCATTAAAAATTTTTCTCCTGTCATAAGCTTCAATTTCTCCGGATCTTTTTACCACATGCTTAATTAACTGTTTATTACTCACGATCTTCTTCCACTTTATTTATTTCCCGGACAAACTCATCCAGGTTCTCAAATTTTCTATAAACCGAAGCAAAACGAATATAAGCAACCTTATCGAGAGAAGCAAGTTTATCCATTACCAGGTCCCCAATTGCTTCAGAATCAATTTCGTTGCTCACCTTACCCTTAATTGCTGACTGATCTTCTATTTCATTAATCAAGCTTTCTATGCCCATCTGGGACACAGGTCTTTTTTCCAGTGCCCTTGTAACACCTCTTTCAATTTTTGTCCTGTCAAAGGGTTCTCTCCTGCCGTCCCGTTTTATTACCATGAACTGCTTATCCTCAGTACGCTCATAACTGGTAAAACGGTTACCGCAGCTAATACATTCGCGCCGCCTTCTAATAGCATCTCCGTTTGCAAGGGTACGGGAATCAATTACCTTGTCGTCGAAGCTGCCGCAATGCGGGCAACGCACTCTAGTATACCTCTATTTTTATTATCGATATATTGTACAATATATGTAGCGTTAAATTACAACGGATTAAATAATATCACACAATATATTGTATATCAATAGGTTTTTTACAAAATTTTCAAAAAAAATGCATTTTTTTGAATAAATTTCATTGATATTGTTAAATATTTTTATCAATGATATATTTATAGCATGAAAATCGGGATAGACACCTTTGCCTGTGACTCAGGTCAATCGGCAATAGGTGCCTATTTAATGCACTTATTAAAACGTATTCCTCCGTCCGGAGCAAAGTGTGAGCTTTTTGGCTGGGAGTTTGATCGTTTTGTCTATAGTGAAGCTGCCCCGGATATGGAATTTATTTCCAGGTGTTCGATAAAAGGCCGCTATGCCAATTCTGTATGGCATGTGGTACGATACCCCAAATTTGCACAAAACCGTGCCTGGAATGCCTGTTTTTTTCCTGCTGCACATAAGGGGCTTCCTGTTAAATCCCCTTGTCCGACAATTGGGGTGGTTCATGACATGGCACCATGGTGGGACAGAAAAAGCAATGAGTACCTCGGATCCATACTCCGTTTTTTACTTCCAAGTGCCTTACGGCGTCTGGACAGAATAATTGCAGTTTCAGAGTGGGTAAAACAGGAACTTATTGAAATAACAGGAATTAAGGAAAATAAAATTGATGTTGTTCCAAACGGAATAGATACATCAGCATTTTATCCAAGACCGCGCGGGGAGGAAAGTGTACTCTTGATACAGCCTTTCAGTTTCCGCCGGCCTTATGTATTATATGCCGCCAGACTTGAACATCCTATAAAGAATCATATAAAACTAATCGAGGCATTTGGCATTTTTAAGGAGAGAACCAGGTATCCTCACAGGCTGGTATTGGCAGGAGGGGACAGTAAGGGTGCAGATAAAATAAAAGAAGCAGTTGCAGCCTCTTCATATAGAAATGAAATTTTCCTTACAGGACACTTCCCGACAACAAGTCTGCCGGAACTTTATTCCGGTGCGGACATAGTTGTAATACCTTCATTGTATGAAGGTTTCGGCATGGGTGTACTGGAAGCGATGGCAAGTGATGTACCTGTTGCATGTGCAAGGGCAGCATCGCTTCCGGAAAACGCAGAACATGCAGCATTATACTTTGATCCCAATAATGCTGAAGATATGGCTGACAGAATGGTCATGCTTACAAGCAACCGTGAACTCCACAGGGAATGCCGCCGTCTCGGATTAGAGAGGGTCAGGCATTTCTCCTGGGATAACTGTGCAGCCAAAACCCTGGAAATAATTCAGGAAACATCATCATAAAAGAAGTTAATCATCATAAATGATGTTAATCTTCCTAATTATGCCTGATTATATTCCTTGGCTTTTTCCAGACAATCTTTACATAAAATGCTCTTGGGTGATTTTAATTTTGCATTACACCTTGGGCATCTGCCTTCATCTTTACGATCGGCATAACGTTCACGTCTTTTTTCATTTATTTCATCCCTGTGTTTTTCCAGGAACCGGTGCTGACGTATACGGTTAGCCTCTCTCGCATCCTTTAATTTATCATCACTAACTTCTTTGGAAGCAGATTTTTTAACGGTTTTTGCAGCCGGTTTTTTAACAGCTTTCGCAGCGGGTTTCTTTACAGCCTTTTTTACAGCCGGTTTTTTTACAGCTTTTACAGCAGTTTTTTTAACAGCTTTCGCGGCAGTTTTCTTTACAGCCTTTTTTACGGCAGGTTTTTTAGCGGCCTTTGCAGCAGGTTTTTTTGCTGATTTAACGGCAGGTTTCTTTACAGCTTTTTTTACAGCAGGTTTTTTGACAGCCTTTGCGGCAGGTTTTTTTGCGGCTTTCGCAGCAGGTTTTTTAACTGATTTAACAACGGGTTTCTTTGCGGCTTTCGCGGCAGGTTTTTTGGCAGCCTTTGCGGCAGGTTTTTTTGCGGCTTTCGCAGCAGGTTTTTTTACTGGTTTACTAACTGATTTTTTTTCTGGCATATGTTGATCTCCTTAATTAAATAATAACACTATTTGTGTAACTCTTCAATATGTTTTTTATAATTTTTATAGTATGTTAAATGACATGAAAAATATACTGGTTATTGGTTCCACAGTGGTGGATGTAATTCTAAGACTTCCTTACCTGCCAGGCAGGGGAGAAGATGTAAATATACTATCTTCAAGTTACCAAATTGGCGGCTGTGCCTACAATGTATATCAAACGTTAAGGAAGTTTAATATTCCTGGTGTACTTTGTTCGCCTCTGGGGACAGGGAGATTCGCAGATTTTATTAGCGATCACTTTATAAAAGAAGGAATTAAACCTTTTGTCAGACTTGATGTAGAAAACGGCTGCTGTTACTGCCTGATAGAGCCGGATGGGGAGAGGAGCTTTTTATCACAGCATGGAGCTGAATATATTTTCAATAAATCCTGGATGAAAAACATTGATTATTCAATTACAGAAGATATTTTTATCTCCGGAATAGATGTGGAAGATCCTACAGGCATAGAAATAGTTGATTTTATTTATGAACATGAGGAACTATCTCTTTATTTTGCACCTGGTCCCAGGATTTTGCATATTGATAATAATAAAATTAATGCAATCCTGAGCAGGCGCGATAAATATGGACGAGGACCTTTTCTTCATTTGAACGAAAGAGAAGCACTTCTTTATACCGGTCAAAGCAGGGCAGATGATGCTGCTAAGATACTTTCCGGTTTGACCTTAAATGACCTTGTAATAACTCTGGGTGCCAGGGGTTCGTATGCTTTCAGTAAGGTAAATAAAGATAAACCTGAAGGATTTTTTATTCAATCAACTCCAGCTTTGGGAGAAATTAACACATTAGGTGCAGGAGATGTTCATTTAGGAACTGTAATTGCCTGTATGAAAATGGGAATACCGATAAGAGAAGCCTGTATTAAGGCAAATGAAGCAGCAGTGAAAAAAATTTCAATCTGAGATACTGATTAATGTACTTTCAATGAAATTTAGTATCTGGGTCTTGCATAGTTCGTAATTCATATTCCCGTCTCCGTCAGGGTATATGGAGTCTTCATTACCGTCGAAGACAGACAGGTAAGTCCTCCAGTTATCAACAAATTCATTTGTTTCTTTCATATCCAGGGGTAATCTTTTACCGCTCAACATGGATTCACTGTTTTTTTCCCTTAAAATAATTTTACCTGCATATACCACCCGGATATTGGATAATATATTTTTTTGGTTTTTCATAACTATAAGAATTCCTCCCCCCGGTTCGATGCTTCCTGAGTTTTGGAATTTTTTATACCAGGTAAAAGTCCAGGGTTCCAGAGGAATTCTTATGCGGCATAGAATTTCATGCTGCATAATGGCAGGCGGTCCCGGAAGAGAAGCAAACTGTGATGCAGAAATCCATCTGCTGGAATTTATTGTTCTTAATTCGTAATGAGCATCCAGGGCAATAAGCGGAATGGAAGTATCCAGCCTTCTGTCAGGATTGCATATATTACCGCCTATGGTAGCAATATTTCTTAACTGCGGACTTGCTATATTTTCAAGGCATTTAATTAATGCCTCAGGTACTATTTTCCCCAGTTTTAGTATCTGATTGAGTTTTACCATTGCTCCGATTTCTATATAACGCTCTGTTCTGCTTATTTTTTTAAGCTCATCAATTTTATCCAGTGAAATTATATCTCTTGTAAATAAAGGCAGCCGGATTTTCCTGTTTCTGAGTAATTCGGTTCCGCCTGCATAGATCACTGCTTCCGGGGTACTTTTCCAGAATGAAAAGAGATCAGAAAAACCTGAAGGCTGAAAAATTTTTGCAGAATCTGTCAAACGAAATAACTCCTTTTAAATATTTTTCTATCCCTGAGTTCCATGCAGCCTTTTTCGCCTGTGCTCAATTACAGAAAAAATACCCTTCTCAAGAAATGAAGGACTGGTACAGCGGCATATAATTCCTTCCAGTGCAGAATATATTTCTTCCTTCGATGGTCTTTGGTTTACCGAAAGCAGGGTTTCTATGGCTAAAATTTTCCCTGAATCACAGATACCGCAGTTATGAAGTCCTGCTTCCTTAAAGCCATTAATAAAATCCAGGTAATTTTCTGTATTAAAGATTCCTTCAATTGTTTTTATTTCACTTCCCTGTGCTTTAAATGCAGGAATGAGGCAGGATTTTACAAGCTCGCCGTTTAGAATTACAGAACAGGCTCCGCACTTTCCTAAATTGCAGCATTTTTTTGCACCTGTTAGATTAAATTTTGTTCTCAGTAGATCAATTAATCTGGTGCCTTCATCACATTCTGAATGTACTTCAATTCCATTTAAAATAAAATCTATATTCAAGCTATACTTCCTTCCTGTATAATCTGTGCTGCATTCCATATATCACGGGAATCCAGGGGAATTTTATTAAAATGATAATCCATTGCCTGTGATAAGGCCTGAACATAGGCAGCAGGAATGCAGTTTAATGCCAATTCTCCTATCCCCCTTGGTACTTCAGAATCAGATTCCAGGAATTCGATATGAATCGGCGGAATATCAGTAATTGAAGGAATATTATAGTTTTGGGTATATCGTGCCGGGATCTGACCTTCTATATAATGTATTTGTTCGCTGCGGGTCCAGCCCAGGGCTTCAATTATACCTGTTTCCAGTGTCTGCCTTGCCTTCTCCCTGGAATAAATCTTCCCGCAGTCTGCTATGAGCCATATACCTCTTATTCCGGGAATAAAAGTATCCGGATCTATTTCTGCCTCCACTACAGCACTTCCCCAGGCAGGATTTGAAAATGCATCAGATGAAATTTTTTCTCCTGTCCATCCGGTTACTTTTTTTTCTTTAATAGAGCGTTTAACCGTTATGGGCAGGGGATCCCTGAAACGCAGACTGCGTATGGAATTGCAGCATTTTTCAAATAATTGTGTAAACCCGGTGATATTTCTTGAAAAGGTATAAATACCTGAATCAGGAGCATCATTTGCATTATTAATAATATTAATATTTTTTGGCTCAACTCCCAGAATATCCTGTGCCAGGATACTCAGGGCTTCAAAAGATCCGGTTTCAGTAAATGCAAGGGTACTTTTTACAGTTAATGACCCGTCTTTTTCCAGGATCATTTCTATTGCAGTATTTCCGCAGCCTGTATAGGTATTATGCAGAAAACCATTACCCTGAAATGCTGAGGTAATTCCTATTCCCCTTAAAGGCTCTCTCCTGTTTATTAACTTTTCTTCCCTTCTCCGTTTCCTTAGGAGTTCGTAAGATGCCCATTTTCTGTAGTAATCACACATACCGGCAGCTTTATCTATTAAAACATCAAGCGGAATTCTGGATTTTAATACTGAACCAACGGCGGGAAAAAATTCATTATTATAATTTTTTTTTCTCCACTGTGCAGGATCCACACCCAATAAATCAGCAATAACTGAAGCATGCCTTTCTGATGCAAAAAAACCCTGGGATAGACCAAAACCTGACATCGGACCCTGAACAGGGAGATTGGTTATATAAGCCTGACCAAGTATTTTATATGAACCATGCTTATAAATACCCATGGCACCCAGACTGCTTTGATCAATAAGTTCATCTGTAAAAATTCCTCTGCTTCCCAGGTTGAGTTTAAGATCGATTTCGGTATTGTGGATTTCATTTTTACTCCCAAGCTTTGTATTAATTTTTATTTCACTCATACACTTCTTGGGAGAAAACAAAAAATCTTCTTCCCTGTTTAAAACAAGCTTTACAGGCTTTCCGCTCAGTTCTGCTGCAATTGCAGCATGACAGGCAAGAAGGGAAGGGTACCAGATTTTTCCGTCCATATGCAATGAGGGATTGGATACTTTTACATTCACCCTGTCTGCTTTCCAGCCCAGGACAGAGGCAACAGAACGTTTAACATGGTATGGCCATTGGCTGGCAGTATAAACAATCAAGCCGTCATCGTTTAGCATAACAAGGGCGCCGCAGGGTTCGGAATACCAATGATCCTGTATCCCTGTATGATAAATCCCTGTAATCAGGTTTTCTTTATTTTCTTCATTGGGATAATTTTCAGATACAATTTCTTTCTTGATAATCTGCATATAGTTTTCAGTATCCGGAGCGGAATTATTCATTGAAAAATCAGGCTCCATATCATCAGTATCAATAAAAATTCTGTTTGAAATATCTTCCAGAAGTGATTCGTCCGGACCTGCCAATATTGCAATCGGCTGTCCTATATAATCAAGGTTTTTATCAGCAAGTATGGGCAGGGGAAAATCAGATAATTCATTTTTACCTTTAATATCTTTAGCAGTTATTAAAAGGCAGGATTCGGGAATTTCAGGAGAAATAATTTCCTTTAGGATCCCCCTGGCAGAGGGAGAACGTATGGTAAGTGCATAAAGCATGCCGGGAAAAATTATATCGCTTGTAAATGAATTATCTATATTCACCCTGATTTATTATATTTATAAGCAAGGTTTTTTACCACAGCAATAATACGCTCTGTCATTTCTCCTGTCATTCCCGGCCATATTGGGAGAGATATTGATCTATAATGAGTTTTCATGGTTTCAGGAAAATCAGTTTCTTTTAAAGAATAGCGCTTTTTGTAATACGGCATGGTATGCAGGGGAATAAAATGTACTGATACTCCTATACCTTCTTCCTGCATCTTTGAAGCAAATTCATTTCTGTCAATGCTTAATTTTTCAAGATTTAATTGCAGGGGATAAAGATGTCTTGCATCCCCGTCACCTGTCGGGGGTATGGTGAAAAACTCATCACCCTTAAATGCATCATCGTAGGCAGAGGCAATTTCTTCCCTCATTTGAAGCAGTTCCATGGCTCTCTTCAGCTGAACCCTCCCCAGGGCAGAAAGGATGTCAGGAATATTATACTTAAATCCTGGTTCTATAACTTCATAGTACCAGGAGGCTTTGGTG
>Ga0099364_10011050_pt1 | contig 12369 bp, 13 predicted proteins | sample TergutTh196P3_FD_73070 | JGI IMG/M metagenome (GOLD analysis project Ga0099364, IMG submission 73070) | Microcerotermes parvus P3 segment gut microbial communities from Pointe-Noire, Republic of the Congo - Th196 P3 | ecosystem: Host-associated > Arthropoda: Insects > Digestive system > Gut ... | reverse complement strand
AAAATCATCCCAGTTGTGTTTACCTTTTTTGTTCATCAGCACCAACAAGTCCCAATCCGAGTCCTCTCGCACGTCTCCACGCGCCTGCGGACCGAAAAGTATCATTTTTTCGGTTGGTATCAACTGCCGCTTTAAGGCTTGTATTTCATTGAAAATGACTTTATTCATATTCATTAATACTTACGCCTCGCCTACGAACAAAAAAATCGCAGGTGGTTTGGAAACGCAAAGATAGGTATATCTTTTTTGAAAAACAATTTTATTCAAACTAAAGTTTTCAACAATTTTGGTTTTTACGTTTTTAGAGGATTTTTTTTGAACTAATTAGGTCGTGGCATTTGCAAGGTTTTCAATTCTCATTATCATCCTGTTAAGACTGTCTGAATTTTTACGGGCATTGTCGATATCCCACGCATTTTGGATGAATGGAAGTATGCAATAGTTATATTCGGGTCCCTTTGAAGCGTTTTTTTTGGATGTTAATTGCTGAACAAATTCCGAACTTTTGCTCTTTTTTATTAATTCGTGAGTGAGATACCAACTTGATTTACACCTAAAATCCATTTCCGTAAGCGCTTTCCTACCGCCTTGCTTTGTTTGATGAGCCATAGGCATATCGTTCACATCTATCTTGAAATATGATGCAAAGCCCTCTCTGTCTGCCATTAACCATGCTTCTGCTTCATCAACGGCGATATTTATAACAAAATCATCATTTTTACCTTTTATCAAGTCACTCAACTCCTTCAATAGTGTAGGCGCACAATCATTATTGTCCAAATCTATTAATAGTACAACAGGATAGGTTTCCGACAGTTTGTTAAATTCAGGCATCTTGCTCTTTATTTGTCCACCGCGAGCCGGCAACTCTGAAATTATCTCAAAATCGGCGGGACTATGGGAAAAAACTCGCTTTATTATAGCAGATGTAACAGCGTCTTCGCCAACAATATATACTTTCATGCTTATAAAGATATGTTTAGTTGCGAAATTTTTTCTATTTCTTCCGGCTTTGTGTAGGGAATAACAGCATCAGCTATTGACAGCCCAGCGTCTACAATCGGTTTTATATCTGCTATGTCGCTAACTTTTTGTATTGTAGTGCCTTCCGGTGTGTTTTTCAGCAGCAAAACTTCGTCGGAAGAAATTCCCGAAGACGAGAGAATATCGTAACTGTGAGTTGTCATCAAAACTTGCGAGCCTGATTTTGATTTTTTAGACCGCTGAATTTTTGATATCAGTTCCGGAATTTGAGAAATAATCGCCGAATGCAGGTTTATTTCAGGCTCTTCTAAAAGTATAACTCCATTATTGTCAAGCAATGCAAACAAAAAACCTATGAGACGCAAAGTACCGTCGGAAAACTACCGCTGTTTGCAAGCCGCCAGATTGTTTGGCTATGTCGCGAAGAAAACGCATAGCATCAATGAAATTCGATTTGCCCGATGCGTTGGAGCCGATGATGAAACTACGTTCCGCAAAGATAGGTACATTCTTTCACATAAACAAATAATTTCAACAAAAATTTTTAAATTATTTTAAAAAAAATAGTACTTGGTATTGCATAGTATTTTTTTTTGTTATATCTTTGCGGCGTTTTTTAATCATTAATTTATTTTCAAATAAAAAAAAGTAGAAATGAAAAAGGTTTTTTCAATACACCTTGACAGTAAGGTGTTTCAGATAGAGGAGGATGCTTATACATTTATTAATAATGTATTGAGCTCTCAGTGGAAAAAGCAGGAGTTGGAGGCGCAGCTTGCTGAAGCGCTGACGCAAAAGCTCAACTCCGGCAAGTCGTACATTACCTGTCCTGGTGCGGTAGATGCTCTGTATCAGCTTGGGGTTTGCGCGTCGGAATATCAGTCGTACACAACGGCTGACTGGCGCAACAAAAGGCTGTACCGGCAAGATAAGGACAAAATGATTGCAGGTATATGCACCGGATTGGGCGAATATTTCGGAATAGACCCCGTAATAGCCCGTATACTGTTTGTCATCTCGCTCTTCATGTTCACAATGGGGTTCTGGTTGTACATTATTCTTTGGATCATAGTGCCTAAGGCGCCTGTTAAGTGGTGATAAGAGATAATAAAAAGCATGAACTCTGAGAATGTAAAAGCACAAATGCGCAAAGGGATACTGGAATATTGTATCCTTTGCGTATTGTCTGAGGGCGATGCGTACGCTTCCGACATCACTAACCGGTTGAAAGACGCCTGTATGATTGTCGTGGAAGGAACCCTGTATCCGTTGCTGACACGGCAAAAGAACGCCGGATTACTGTCCTATCGTTGGGAAGAATCAACGCAGGGACCACCGCGCAAGTATTATACCATTACCGACAACGGCAAACTTTATCTTGCCGAACTGGATGCCTCGTGGTTGGAATTGGTCGAATCCGTTAATAAAATTCGTAACAATGTAAATAATTAAAAATGAAACGTGTAGAAACCATTAGTTTAAATGGAATAGTTTTTAGCATCGACGATGATGCTTACGGCAAACTCGGCTCGTATATAGATATTTTGAGCAAATATTTTGAGAAAGAGCCGGGCGGACGCGATATAGTTGCCGATATTGAGGCGCGCATTTCCGAATTGTTTGCCCAACGCGAGGGCGGCGTTAGTCGTGTTGTAACGATAGACGACGTCGCGAAGGTAATTGAAACCTTAGGTGCGCCCGAAGTTATCACCGGCGACGATGCAAACGGAATGCCGGATAGTGAAAAACCGCAGCAGCAACCGCAGTCTAAAAAAACGCCAAAACGCCTGTATCGCGACACAGACAGGCGCTATCTTGGCGGAGTGTGCGCTGGTATTGGCGCATGGTTTGGCACAACGCCGGCTGCAATACGATTAGTATTCGTATTTCTAAGTTTTTTGCTGTTTATTTATGCAGTACATTCCGGAAATTTCTTTAAATTTTTCCCCGTTCTGATATATCTAATATTTTGGATTATCATCCCCAAAGCCAAAACCACCGCACAAAAGCTCGAGATGCACGGCGAGCCGGTGAATATCAGTACTATAGAGAAAAATATAAGAGAAAGTTTCTCCGACCCGTCGCTAAAACGTTCGTTTCGTGAGTTCTTAGACGAGGCAGGCGAATTTTTGACGAAAGTATTTGGCGTCTTCGGAAGAATAATCGGCTTCTTTGCAGGATTGGGACTGTTCTTTTGGGGAATAGTCTTGACTTTCGGACTGATAAGTCTGTTTTTTATGCAGGACTTTATTTTCAACAATCGGGTGGAATGGGATTTTTTGTCGTTTACCGAACTCTTCAGACATATAATTTTCCCTGCGTCATACGTCATATTGCTGATTTGCACTATTTTGACGGTAGCCTTGTTTATTATGGCGCTCTTGTTTTGGGGAATGAGGTTGATGTCGGGTTTTAATAAGGTCAAACACAAGCTCTTTCATGTAGCCATGGCGGTAGTGTGGATAGCTGCTATTGTTACCGGAATTATAACGACCGTGTCGCAGGTACGCAAATTTGCATGGAACAACGAGCCTATCGTGGAAACGCATTATATTGCTCATTCCGATACGCTCTACATCGCCATGGCGCCATCCGGGATGCAAATATCAAACAATCCGATGGATATTTATTTCGACAAGGATAACAAATGTTTCTACGGCAAACCAAACCTGTACGTACGCAAAAGCGAAGATGACCGGATAAGATTGAGAACCTCGCGAAAATCGCAAGGCGAAAGTAAAAGGGACGCTTATAGATATGCCGAAAATATTGAATATAAGGTAGATATACGCGATTCGTCAGTTGTTTTCAACCCTTATTTCACTGTCACGCCGTCAGACCGGTGGAAATTCCAGACGTTAGACATTACATTATTTGTTCCCGAAGGAATAGTTATCGTTGCCGACCCTGCATTGTGTCGCGACCGCATGCTTAGACGCCGGTTCAACAATTGTATATTTATGTTTGCTGACGAGTAAATAATTTTTTGTTGTCACCCCGCGTAACTGTGCCGTCCGCCAAGCAGGTAATTTACGCCGAAATAGGTCATGAGTACCGACAAAAAGATTACCACTATGAACAAATGGTAGAATAGTGGTTTTCGAAACCATGGGAGCGATTTGCCGTGAAAAGTGAGCCCCATGAGCAAGAATGTGATGAGCGCCCATACTTCTTTTGGGTCCCATCCCCAGTAGCGCCCCCACGAAACGTTTGCCCATATAGCGCCAATGAATATGCCGGCGCCCATTAGAAAAGTTGCTGGAAACATCAACAGTTCGCTGGTTTCCTTCAGTCGTTTTATTTCAGCATGTTTTTGGGCGCCTAAGGGTAACAGTATGAACGCCGTAAGGCTGTTTAGCATCATAAATCCGCACAATCCGTAGGCAATCATGATAGTAAGCACATGTATGCTCAGCAAGGGAGACACTAAAACAGGTACTAATGGGGTGATATACGGGTTCATAGCGCCTATATGCGCTACTAAGAGCGTAAAACCGGCTAACAGAAAACTGAAAACGATTATCAGAAACGAAAATCGACGCATGAGAATACCGGTCAGCAGGCTTAGCCATGTCATCAACAGCATCGTTTCATAAGTGTTGCTCCATGGGAAACGACCGCCAATGCATGTGCGCAACGCCAACCCGACGGAGGCAATAATGAAAACAGCCCATAACGCGATGAAAAACAGGTTTTGACCTTTTGCGTTAGACAAAGGCAGCTTGTCGCCTAACGTAAAGAACAACAGACAAAGGCACCCTAACGTCAGGCAAAGCCTAAATAACAGCGAAAAAATTTGCAGACGGTTGTATAATATTTCTGCCTTCAGGCTAATGTTTGAGGGCAACGCATCGGCAGCTTTTTTTTGCTGAAAAGCAAGCAAATCATCTACATACATGCCCGCTTCGGTTGCGTTGCCTTGCTGCATTGCCTTATGATAGAGCGGTAAAAAATGCCGCACAAACATGTTTTCCATGCTGTCTGCCTGCATTGGCATATCCATGTCGGGCGAAAACCATTGCAGTTTGCCGTCCTCGCGATGCATGGGGAATATTTTCAACAGGCTGCCGTTCTGCAGCATCTCTATCAGATAAAATTTGTCGTTGAGTTTCACAGCCTCGTTTAGCCAGCCCTTAGTTTTACCGGAACTATACATTATATTGTAGTATGGTTCTAACTTGTTGCGCCCCGAGGCGTCAATAAAGTCTGAAAGTCGGGCGTAACCGTCATTCGTGCCTGCCAAACCCTTCATTTCCTTGCTTTTAAGTCTAAACATCGGAATATCCCGCCACTCGTCATAAAAAAACATCCACCCAAAAAAGAACTGCTCGCCCGAAAGGTCATTATAGCGATGTTTGCCTGTTATTTTTGCGGTGAAGTCGTTTGCCAGCGTTTGCACGGGACTTATTCGTCCGTGATAATCGACCCACAGACGCCCCAGACGCGCTGCCTCATCCTTGTTTTTTACAGAAAGGACTTCGGAGGCGTTGGCAACCCACGGAATAACCAATAATGCAGCAATCAGCGCGGTTTTTTGCGCAAGCTTTTTTAACAGGAAACGAAACCGCTCACGTTTATCGAACAGTACCAGCAGCATAGACAAAAACAAAAGATAATATCCGATATATGTAATCACTATGCCCCACGTGTCGTGGTTTACGCTAAGTATTGACCCGCGTCTGTCTTCGTCGAAAGATGACTGATAAAAACGGAAGCCCTTGTAGTTGAGTATATTGTTCATAGAAATCTCGCGTTCGAAACGCTCGCCTGTTTTTGCATCGCTAAGTTCCACTATGCTAATATAATTTGCCGGCGAGTTAGTGCCCGGATAGTATTCTACGTCAAAGGATTTGAGCGATAGAGAAAAAGGTAAGACAATAATGCTTCGCGTCCACTCGTCGAAAAATATTTCAACCGGATTGTCTTCGCGCAGATGCACGTGCCCTGTTTTTCCGGTCAGGCGCGTGGTCAATGCACCCGAAAGTATAACCAAAAATGATAGATGCAGAAGAAATACCGAAACGCGCTTGTGCAGCGATTCTACAGCAATGTAATAACATCCCGCAGTTGAAGCAAAAATCCACAGCAGAGTGAACCACACGTTGTTATAGAACATAAACCCCGCATGAGCGCTACCGTGCAGATGCTCGTACCAGGTGGCTGCCGCCATTACCAAAACTAACAGCAAAAGTAACCCAAAAGTATATAATCCTGTTTTCATTTTTGATTTTTGATATTAGATATTTTTTTTGCGCAAAACGCAAACTTTTACTAACAAGACTTCATTTTTTGTAAATTTTACTTTAAAATTGTTTTTTTTTGCCTCAGTTTGTCTAAAAAAATTTTATTTCAACCAAATTTATACTACAACTGGGACGCAAATTCATCGTACCTTTGCGGAATATTTGTATTAACAATTTTTAAAAATAAACAATATGCAGCAGCCTAACTATCGGCAAAAATATGTGAAAATTACTACGCGCTGTCCTTCCCCGGGGCAGCTTTTTTATCTTTTTACGCGCGCGTTGCCTTTCCAAATACTCCACACCATCTCTTCGTCTGCCGGCTGGGCATAATCGGTGAGAAAAGTTGTTGCCAATGCACCTGTTGCCCACGCAAACTGAGCGCATTTTTGTGTTTCCCACCCTTTGAGTATGCCGTATAACAATCCGCCCACGAAGCCGTCGCCGCCGCCAATGCGGTCTAAAACATGGATAGAGCGCGGCTCGAGAACTGTGAAGTCATCACCCTCAAGAACTATGGCGCCCCAGAGATGCTCATTGACACTGATAACCTGACGCAGAGTGTTTGCAAAGTAAGACGCATTTGGGTAAGCTTTTTTTACACACATGGTCATCTCCTTAAAAGCTTCTATTTGCGAGGCAATAGCGCTTCCACCCTCTTGTGGACCTTCAATATCCAAGCACAACTGAAAATCTTCTTCGTTGCCAATCAAAATATCCGACAAGGAGGCTATTTCCTTAAAAGCATCACGCAGTTCTGTTTCACGACCTTTCCAGAACGTAGCCCTGTAATTGAGGTCAAACGATATAAGTGTTCCGTATTTTTTGGCTGTCCGCGCCAACTCTATACAAAATGTACTTGTTTGGGGCGACAGGGCGGCAATCAATCCCGACAGATGAATAATTTTCACTCCTTCTTGTCCGAAGATGCGCTCGAGGTCAAAATCCTTCACATCGAGCGTTCGACCTACTTCGCCTGCGCGGTCGTTGTGCACACGCGGACCGCGAGAACCATACCCGCTGTCGGCAATATTAAACTGATGACGAAAACCCCACGGGTCGCCTTGCTCTACCTCAGAGCCCTCAAATTCCATGCCGCGACTTTTGAGGTCTTGCTTTATGAACTGGGAAACCGGACTGCCCTTCACGAAAGTGGTAAGTACCTTAACCGGCAAACCAAGATAAGAAGCGATACTTGCAACGTTCGTTTCAGCGCTGGTAGCGTGCATAAAGAACGTATTACCACTATAGACAGGTTGCCCGTGAAAAGGGGTAAGCCTTACGCCTATACTTGTCGGCACTACCAAAGACCAGAGAGCCTCTTTTTTTAACTGAATACTCATAATAACGACTAACTAACGACTAACGACTAACGACTAACGACTAACGACTAACGACTAACAACTAAACCCCTGCATAAGCGTTAAATCCGCCGTCTACCGGTATGCAAATACCTGTAATAAACGACGATACATCGCTCAATAGAAACAATACTGCTCCGTTGAGGTCTTCCGGTTTTCCGTATCTTGCCATGGGGGTATTGTTTATAATCTTTAGTCCGCGCGGTGTTGGTTCACCGGTTTTTTCGTCGGTCAGCAGGAAACGGTTTTGGTTGGTTTGGAAAAATCCGGGAGCAACCGTGTTCACGCGAATACCCGTTTTTGCAAGATGCACCGCTAACCATTCGTTGAAGTTGTTTATTGATGCTTTTGCTGCCGAATATGCCGGTATTTTTGTCAATGCCTTATATGCGCTCATCGACGAAATGTTGAGTATACATCCCTTTCCGGCTTCGAGCATGTCTGTAGTAAAAACCATCGTAGGAAGCAACGTTCCCTTAAAGTTCAGGTCATAAACATTTTGGAAACCGTCCAAGTTCAGACCGTAAAATGTTTTTTCTATTTGCGACATATTTTCCGGCGTCATCTCCTCTATCTGAGTAGTTGCCATTGGCGAATTTCCACCGGCGCCGTTGACAAGCAAGTCTATTTTGCCAAGCTTTTCATTTATTAGCTTTTTGGCAGCAATCAATGCCTCCTTGTCTAATACGCTTGCGCTAACGCCAATAGTAGTAGTGCCCGTCTCTTTTTCTACTTCGGCAGCCAATTTTTCGGTTGCTTCCTGGTTTCGGGCTAAAATTGCGACCTTCACGCCAGCTGAAGCCAACGCCCTGACTAATCCGGCGCCAAGAACTCCCGTACCGCCAGTGAAGACACAAACTTTTCCGCTTAGGTCTTCAAATGATGTTTTGTTCATTATACAAAAATTTTTTTATACCTTAATTTCCACTTCCACTCCGCTGGGCAACTCTAATTTCATCAGTGCGTCGATGGTCTTAGGTGTTGAACTGTAGATGTCCATCAAACGCTGAAACGAACTGAGCTGAAACTGCTCGCGCGACTTCTTGTTGACAAACGTAGAACGGTTGACGGTGAAAATACGTTTGTGCGTAGGCAAAGGGATAGGTCCGCTAACCGAAGCGCCCGTCATCTTTACCGTCTTAACGATTTTCTCAGCCGACTTGTCCACTAAGTTGTGGTCGTAAGATTTAAGTTTTATTCTTATCTTCTGACTCATATTCTTAATATTAAATTATTGACTTGTTTTAATAAATTCTGAAAATTATATTCTGAAAACTGAAAACTGTATTCTGAAAACTGTATTCTGAAAACTGTATTCTGAAAACTGAAAACTATTTATAAACTCCTTTTATGCTTGCAATTATATCTTTCGACATGTTGTCTGAAAGAGGCGTATAGTGCGAAAACTCCATTGTTGATGTTGCACGTCCCGAGGTGATTGTTCGCAACACAGTGACGTAGCCAAACATTTCGGCAAGCGGCACTTTAGCCTTTATCACCCGCGCACCTCCACGTTCTTCCATAGCGACTATATTTCCGCGACGTTTGTTGAAGTCGCCAATCACGTCGCCCATGTACTCTTCGGGCGTAACTACTTCTACAGCCATAAGCGGCTCGAGCATGATAGGTTTTGCCTTTGCGCACGCCTCGCGGAAGGCGTGTTTGGCGCAAATTTCAAACGAAAGAGAATCGGAGTCCACAGTATGATACGAGCCGTCTAACAACGTCACTTTCAGACTGTTCATCGGGAAACCGGCAAGCACGCCGTTTGCCATCGCCAGTTTGAAACCTTTCTCAACAGACGGAATATATTCTTTTGGCACATTACCTCCTTTGACCTCGTCAACAAACTGTAAACCAACAAAATCTTCGTCGGCTGGCTCCACGCGCACAATGATGTCTGCAAATTTTCCGCGCCCGCCAGACTGTTTTCGGAACAGCTCGCGATGCTGATACGATGCAGTTATGGCTTCCTTATAAGCTACCTGAGGGTTACCCTGATTACACTCTACTTTAAATTCGCGTCGCAGTCGGTCTATTATTATTTCCAAATGCAACTCGCCCATGCCGTTGATAATCGTTTGTCCCGAATCGGGGTCGGTGCGAACCTGAAAGGTGGGGTCTTCTTCGGATAGTTTTGCAAGAGCGTTCCCTAACTTGTCTATATCAACCTGTGTTTTAGGTTCTACGGCTATGCCGATAACCGGGTCGGGGAATGTCATTGACTCCAGGATGATTGGTTTGTCGGGCGCGCATAGCGTATCGCCTGTGCGCAGGTCTTTAAAACCCACAGCAGCACATATATCGCCCGCTTCACAATACTCAATCGGGTTCTGCTTGTTGGAGTGCATCTGGAAAAGACGGGAAATGCGTTCCTTCTTTTCCGAACGGGTATTTAGCACATACGACCCGCTGTCCAACCTGCCAGAATAAACCCGCATAAACACAAGCCGTCCGACAAAAGGGTCAGTGGCTACCTTAAAAGCAAGGGCTGCAAGCGGTTCCTTCGGCTCCGATTTGCGCGTCACTTCTTTGTTAGTGTAGGGGTTTATACCTGTGAGGGCGCCCTTGTCTAACGGGCTGGGCAAATAAGCTGTGATAGCATTGAGCAAATACTGCACGCCTTTGTTTTTGAACGACGAGCCACACATCATTGGCACAATCGAATGTGACAAAACTGCCTTACGGATACCGGCTTTCAATTCGTCTTCTGTGATAGAATCGGCGTTTTCAAAAAACTTCTCCATTAGCGCGTCGTCAGTTTCAACTACGGCTTCTAACAAATGATTGCGCATTTCGATTGCTTCTTCAAGCATATCTTCCGGAATATCAGCTATTTCCGTCTCTTTACCCTTATCGTCGTCATACCAGTATTCGGCTTTCATCGTGATAAGGTCTACCACTCCTTCAAAGTTTTCTTCGGCTCCTATAGGAAGAACTAACGGCACAGGGTTTGACTTCAATCTTTCCCTAACCTGATTAACAACGCTAATAAAATCAGCGCCTTTCCTGTCCATTTTGTTTACAAATCCTACGCGAGGCACTCCGTACTTTTCGGCTTGACGCCACACTGTTTCCGACTGTGGCTCTACTCCTCCAACAGAACAAAACAAGGCTACGGTTCCATCCAGCACCCGCAACGACCGTTCTACTTCTACCGTAAAATCAACGTGTCCGGGCGTATCAATCAGGTTGATGTGATATTCCTGGTCGTTGTATGTCCACTTGCATGTCGTAGCAGCAGATGTTATTGTGATACCGCGTTCTTGCTCTTGTACCATCCAATCCATCGTTGCCGCGCCGTCGTGCACTTCGCCCATCTTGTAGTTTATACCCGTGTAGAACAAAATCCGCTCTGACGTGGTCGTTTTACCGGCGTCAATGTGCGCCATGATACCAATATTTCTGGTATACTTAAGGTCTCTGTTACTCATCTAATTAGAAACGAAAATGAGAGAAAGCGCGGTTGGCTTCCGCCATTTTGTGCATGTCTTCCTTCCTCTTGAAGGCGCCTCCTTCTTCGTTGAACGCAGCAAGTATCTCGGCGGCAAGTTTTTCACTCATCGATTTGCCGGTACGTCTGCGAGCGTAGAGAATCAAGTTCTTCATGCTTACCGACACCTTACGGTCAGGGCGCACTTCCATTGGAACCTGAAAAGTGGCGCCACCCACGCGACGACTCTTAACCTCCACCATTGGCGTTACGTTCACTAACGCTTTGCGCCAAACCTCTATAGGGGTCTTGGTATCGTCTTTAGACTTGTTTTCCACTATTTTCATCGCATCATAAAATATCGCGAAGGCAGTGGTCTTTTTGCCTTGGTACATCAGGTTGTTTACAAACCGAGTCACTTCCTTATCGCCAAACACGGGGTCGGGCAATAATATCCGTTTTTTAGGTTTTGTTTTACGCATTTAACTATATTATATAATGTATATTATTTTTTCTTTTTACCTTTCTGCGCTCCTTTTGCCGGTGGCGCTGCTCCTTTTTTAGGTCGCTTAGCGCCATAGAGCGAGCGACTTGCTAAACGTCCCTCAACTCCCGAAGTGTCTAAAGCGCCACGGATAATGTGGTAACGAACGCCCGGAAGGTCTTTAACACGACCACCGCGTATAAGAACGATGGAGTGCTCCTGAAGGTTGTGGCCCTCGCCCGGTATATAGGCGTTGACCTCTTTTTGGTTAACCAAACGCACACGCGCTACCTTACGCATGGCTGAGTTCGGCTTTTTAGGGGTGGTAGTGTACACACGTACACAGACACCGCGTTTTTGTGGGCAAGAATCTAAAGCCGGAGCCTTGCTTTTGTCTACCAGTTTTGTCCGGCCAATTCTTACTAACTGCTGAATTGTTGGCATATAAAATTTACATTAAAAATTCGCGACAAAGGTACGCATTTTTTTTTAATAAACAATAAACAATCAAAAAAAAATCAAAAAAAAATATTTTTTCGTTGTTTTATTCCAATAGCGTGTCACGACCATATCGTCATTATTAGTTTTCGCGAGCCGCCTCGGTTTCGGAACTCACAAAGGTATATTCCTTGCCAAACGCCCATATTAAATCTTCCGTCTGTAATTGGTATTACCAATGAAGCTCCGGCTAACGTCGATTTGGCGTGAGCCGGCATGTCGTCAACGCCTTCGTCGTCATGCTCGTATTGTTGTTTTTCCGGCACGATACGGTTCATAATGTTTTCGAGGTCATAACGAACCGTATGGTCGGCGTTTTCGTTGAGGGTCAATCCAGCAGAGGTGTGCTTCAGAAAAAGATGCAAC
>Ga0099364_10011049_pt1 | contig 12369 bp, 4 predicted proteins | sample TergutTh196P3_FD_73070 | JGI IMG/M metagenome (GOLD analysis project Ga0099364, IMG submission 73070) | Microcerotermes parvus P3 segment gut microbial communities from Pointe-Noire, Republic of the Congo - Th196 P3 | ecosystem: Host-associated > Arthropoda: Insects > Digestive system > Gut ... | reverse complement strand
TAGTGACTGTGAGTGGAGATAAGACAGGGGCAAACACCGATCTATACCTCACCATTCCAGAGAATATTACTGTGAAATGGGAAGCAGATGTGACGGGAAATAACTTCTCGATTCGGTTCACCGATGGTAGCTCTGGTATATTTGAATTGGTGGAAGGAGTGGAATTAATCAGAACAAACAACGGCGCAATTTTTTGGTTATTAAGCGGCTCTGAGACTCATTTGCAGGTAAAAGGCGGAACCCTGATGGGCGGAGGTATTTTCTCAAATTCTGAAGAGGCAGTAATAGAAATATTATCTGGTCATACCGAGACTTCTTCAAACAGCGCTTCCACTATTGTTTTAAATGCTGGTCATTTAATCATCTCTGGTGGCACGGTGAAATCTACTGGATGGGTTCCTATTGAATTGAGGGGTTATTATGAAGGAATCGCTATTGGAAATGGATCTGCGTCAATAGAAGGTGGTCTCATCTATAGAGGTGATAGCGGATATGTATTTAATAATGTTAGTAGCGAGACAGCCACAATGAGTGGTGGTGTATTATTTTCTGCAAATGCCACAAGTATAGGGAGTATGTATAATGGTATCAACGAGTTCTCTGGTGATGCCTTATTAATCGGCTGGGATAAACCTACGGGGCTGACCATGACTTATGGAGAAGGCTCTATCACTGATCTCGATTGGGAAGAAGCCTCGCCCCAAAATGCCGTTGTAAAATGGGGATTTTTAGATGACAAACAGGGCATATTATATGAAAAAGGCACAAATAAAGGCATTATCGAGCTTGAGGGCGTTACCGTTGTTACACCGGCTCAGTTTTTAGCGAATTATATAAATGCTTGGGTGCCAGGTGGAAGCGGAGAACTCGAAGCCCTTGCAGAAGGTAATACCGTGACCGTGACAGGAGATGTGACTACTTCTGGAATTAGCAACTTATCTTTAGACATACCACCAACCGTCGATGTAATTTGGGAAGCATCGGTAAGTGGTGAATATTTTACATTGCAGTTGCCAGCTACCAGCGGAGGAACGATTTCAATAGTAGAAGGTAGTGTATTATCAAGCAGTAATCATCCAACAATCACAATTGCAGAGTTTTCTAAAACAAATTTAATCATCAATGGTGGAACGGTCACTAATATTGGAACCACACAAAATACTATTAGTTGTGGTTCAAACGATGGCGTTGTCGAAATTCTCGCTGGTTTGGTTAGTAATGATGCTCCATCTAGGGCAACTATAAATATGGCAAAAGGTCTGATGAAGATTTCTGGAGGTGTAGTTCAAAGTGCCGGTACCGCAATTGTCTATGATAGCGATAAAACAACAAGCTTTATAAATGGCGGTATCATCAGAAACATTGGTCCTTATTATTTAATTACTGGAACTACTGGAGCAAACATTTCAATGACAAGTGGTGTGCTTTATACAGAGACTAATCCTTTGTCCTATAATCGAGTAGTCCCAGCGAAAGAAGCGTTACTTATCCGTTGGGAAGACCCCGATCAAACACATTATGAAGAGGGCGAAGATGATGATATTAATGTTATAAATTATGACATAGATGCTAATTACGAAGTAGCCTGGGGAACTCTCGGTGGCAAAACAGGTATAAGATATACAAATGGAGATAATACCGGTATAATAGAGCTGAATGTAACGCTGGCTACCAAAATACAGGCTCTGGTGGATTATATAAATAATAAAGATGATGCTGGCTGGGTGCATGGCGGGACAAGTGATGAGTTCAAAGCCGTTATCACTGATGAAATAAATAAAATAGTTACTGTGACTGGAAGTATAACCGGGGCAAATGATCCCGGAAATCAATTAATATTAAACATTCCAAAAGAAGTGACAGTAATTTGGAAAGCAAGCATAAGTGGGATGTATTTTTGTTTAGATTTTCCAGCTACCAGCTCAGGAATCTTTGAAATGATGGAAGGTAAGCTTGAGGCATCTAATTCTGGACAAACAATATCTATTCAGCAAGGATCATCTACATCGGTCATCATCAATGGTGGCTCGGTGCTTAGAGGTATAACCTTTTCGTCTGCAAATGCAGTATTAGAGATAAAAAATGGAGTAGTTCATAGGACTGGTGGCAGAGCAATAACTATGCAAAGTGGCATGTTAATAATTTCTGGTGGTCTGGTTGAGAGTATAGATAATAATGCTATCCTTTATACAAGTCCCAATACGGAAAGTGAAATTACAGGTGGAGTGATAAGAAGTGAGGTAGGCGAAGTAATCACCACCTCTCAGTTATCTGAAGGTAAATTAACAATGAGTGGTGGCGTGCTTTTCACTACTAGCGAAGAAATTATAATGCCCACTACGAACACGAATGTATTAGTTTTAGAGGATGAAACCCTTGCCTTTGCGTGGGATAAAGGGGCTGGTAATACAGATTATGTAGCTGGCTCAAGTGAGGATATTACAGTGGCTTACCCTTCTACTAATGCCTCAGTGGTATGGGGTTTGGTAGGCAATGATACGCCTGTGATAGCCTATTCTCATGGTGATAATATTGGCTTAATAGATATGACTGGTGATAATGTGACAGTGAGACCTGCTACTTTTAATCCTGTAAGCGATTTGGAGGTATCTTACGATAGCGATGGTGAGCTTGAGTTAATATGGTATCTGCCAGAACCTGGCAGTGATGGGACTTATGCTGGGGTGGATATTTATAAAGACGGCTCGGCTAACCCTGTGGAATCTTTAGGTACTGGTGTATTTACCTGGGTAGACCCTGCTTTTGATAGTGCTGCAGCTTGGACAAAGCAGGAATATAATTTTATAGCAAGATATGTAGGCATGGAGGGGGAGAGTGAAGGTGTAGAGATAACTACCTGGAAGGGTGAACATGGTATAGAGGTGACTGCGGTGGGGATACTTCTCCAAAACAATGGCAGCTATAGTGTGAATTTGGCTTGGCGATGGATAGACTCTTTAGGCAATGCGGCTATTAATGTGCCTACGGACATCGGGCTGAGGTATCGTATTTATAGAGGCGATACATCAGTAGGGACAACAGAGGCTGGCACCGGAGCTACGAATTTTATAGAAAATAACGCACCAGAAGGCACCCATACAAACTACAGAATAGAAGCATTTATAGAAGATTTTAATTTTTATGCTCCTGTTTTAAAGGACATTGTAGTGGTCGGGACTACGCCTTATGCCACTATATTATCTAATATGGCTACCTATACTGACCCTGCATATTATTATGCAGAAGGCATAGTAACAGCATATTTTTATTACCCAGATAATACCTTTTTGGCTTACCTGCAAGATGATACTGCTACTCTAAAGCTTTCAGGGACTGGGAGTATTTCCTATGCTGCTATAGACCACGCTTATGTTAGCTGTTTGTCCGTAGTAAACGGGGTGATAGGCACTTTGGCTGCTGGGGGTATGGGTGCTAATGCACCAGTGCCTATTTCTGGCTCTATAAATACTATTAAAAATAATACTGACAATATAGACAAATTTGTGATGATGGAAAACTTGCAGCTGGCAGCTGGGCAACAGTGGAGCGATATGAGCAATACAACTGACTCTCGCTTCCGCACGCTTAGCCTCACAGATGGCTCTGATGTTATAAACCTGATACTATATGATATGAGCTACAACGGGCAAAATGCGTTTTTATGGGACGAAGCCGCTGACCTACCAGCCCATGTGCAAGGTGTGTTTATAAGCGGGACTAACACTCTGGGCAATGCTACCTTTACGGGTGAATATTTACTGGTGAGGACACGAGATGACTTTATGGATAGCGATACAGAAGTGCCAGTGGCAGCTACGCTTGTTTCACCTATTTCTGGGTCTGGCGATCATGACCTGGATGTGATGCTTTCGTGGGAACCTGGAACTGGGGGTGGTAATGTGCGTGGGCAGAGACTATATATAGCTACATCACAGGCGGAGCTTGCCTCCGTCCAGCCGATAACCCTACCCTCTTCCCAGACATCGTTTGATGATTGGACGATGGCAAGCATCGCCCCTACTTACGAAACTACCTATTATTGGCAGGTGGTGCCTTTTAATCATGTAGGCGATGCAGTGGGCAACGCTACATGGAGCTTCACCACCATGCCCGACCCAGTGCAAGCTTTGATAGATCAGATAAACGGCTGGGGATTTGGACCTGGTCTAGTGGCAGCTCGCTCGGCAACGCACCCAACTACTACAGTGGTGGTTACGGGCATCAATGAAGGAAGTGTATTTGGTGATATATACCTAACTATACCAGAGAATATTATATTGCAATGGAAAGGCATTTTACGGAGTTACAGCTGGGGAATCATTTTCGCTGAGGCAAGCAGAGGTGTGTTTGAGCTATTAGAAGGTGGCGAGCTTACCCGCGCATCTGGTTCACCAGTATTATCTTATTTTGGCACTACTGCAGCCCCTGCTGCCACTACCCTAGTAGTGGATGGTGGAACTATAAACGGAGGCTTTAGATCTTATAACATCATGGCAAATATAGAGATAAAGAGCGGAAAAGTGGAACGAAGCTCTAGTGGAGATGGCACTGGAACTATAGTGATGCGACATGGTAACCTATCAATATCTGGTGGTGAGGTGATAAGAAGCAGTTCGTCAGGAGCCGCTATTTTGCGAGAATATACTAGTGCAACCGCAGACATAACAATAACTGGAGGCATTATCCGAAATAATAGTACTGCTGTAATTGATGGTTCGTCTGATTTTATAACAATGAGTAGCGGTGCAACTTTTACTAGAGATCGTGCTAATAATGTTGCTACTGGCTTTCTCATATATGGTGGTGAAGGTGTGAGCATTGTCTGGCTGAGCAGTACATCTGCTGCTCCACGCAGGAACTATTATCTACAAGGCTCTAATGAGCAATTAGATGTAGTTTATGCTTCCAGACCTACTGCTTTACATAGAAATGTGATATGGGATGTGGAAAACGGCGTGAGCGGTATACGGTTTGAAAATGGAGATAATAAAGGCTTTATAGATGTAGATGGCGTGGATGTGTTAAATAGTGCGGAGTTTTTGGCAAGACAGATAGTGGACTGGAGCTCTGGGGCATTAGAAGCCACCGTGGGTGGTGCTGGATTTGACGAGGTGCTGGTAACAGGAAGTATGTCTGGCGATATCTCTGATGATTTGATGCTGAATATACCAGATGATGTGACTGTGAAATGGGAAGCTTCTGTAAACAGCCAGGATTTCTGGTTCATGTATTTCCCTCCAACCAGCAAAGGCATATTCGAATTAAATAGTGGAGAGGTTGTAGGTGCTGGTTTCATTATTCAAGAAGATGCTACCACCACTTTGAAGGTAAATGGTGGAACAATATTAGATGGTAACCTTGTTTCCCAATCAGCAGGTGGAAAGATAGAAATTTTAGATGGATTTGTGGACGGAACGCCAGATGCTCCTTATACAATTTCGATACTAGAGGGAGAATTCGAAATGTCAGGGGGCGTAGTGCAAACAACCAGAACTGGTGTGCAGGTATCTACCTTTGGAAAATTTGATATGACAGGAGGCTTGATTCAAAGGACGGGTGTGTATGTGAATGAATATGCTGTAAATAGTAGTAATCCTACAAATACCACAATGTCTGGTGGTGTATTGTTTTCTACGGGAGATAATGTATCCAATGGAGTTACCTTTGGTGGTGATGCTATTAGGATAGCTTGGAATCAGACACCGGGTGTGACTGAGTATACTATAAATACCTTTGATGATTTGAATGTAGACCCAGCTGGAGCTGCCGTTTGGGCAAACCACGGTGGGGTCTCTGGTATAAGCTATTCATCAGGCTTGAATATTGGATTTTTTGAGGTGGACGGGGTGAGCGTGATGCCACCATTACCAGATCCTGTAACTTTGGTTTCTCCTGGTGATGGAGCTCCTGATGAGTCATTGACCCCTACCTTTACCTGGACAAACCCTGCGGATGCAGATACTTGGACTGCTTTATGGCTATATATCAGCGAAGATATTGATTTTGATACTTATGAAATGATTTCTCTTTTAGCTGTAAAAGATGTTGGGTCTTATACCCTTTCTGCCAGCGAAGCTCTATATTTTGAAATAACATATCATTGGAAAATAGTTCCGCAAAATAGTAGAGGTGAAAATTCAGACCCAACAGTCTTCTATTTTAAGACATTAAATGAGCCTTTGCCACTCAATGTAGAGCTGCTTTTGCCTTCAAATAATGATATTGAACAGTCTGTGCAACCAACATTCACTTGGGCAAACAATACTCCTGAGCCTACCATTCTCACAAACCTGTGGCTTTATATCAGCGAAACAAATGATTTTGTTGACTCTGAAAAGATTTCTATTTTAAGTGAGCTTAATATCAGGTCTTATGTTCTTACTGCTGCCTATACTCTAAATTTTGAGACTATTTATTTTTGGAAAATAGTCCCTGAAAATAATAAAGGTGAAAGTGTAAACCCAGAAGTCTGGTCGTTTACCACAGATATAAATAGGCATGAGTTCTTTCCTCAAAACCCTGTTATTACAATAGGAGAGGATAACAATATCAGACTTTCTTGGGAGGAGCCAGTATCAACGGCTGTATTAGGCTACAAAGTTTATCGAAATACTGACTTGCTTGCTGATCTTGGGACTACTGTGTTGAGCTATTTAGATGATGATATTACACTTGGTGAGGTCTATACTTATCGCATCACAGCTGTTTATAATGGTAATGTAGAATACGGAGTTGATTTAGAGCCTGTTATTATCCCTATTGAAATATCTGAAGATGCTTTATCTTTCCCCGAAACCCGTTTAAACACTACAAATGAGGCTTACATCACTATCATCAATCATAGCGTGGAGGATGTCCAAATCGTTTTGGGTATTATTGATGATTTTGCTAATGACTTTTTTGATTTTGAGGTAACAGATGCCCCTATCGATGAGGACCTCGGAGATGGCTTTAAGGTATACACTGTGCCTGCTTCAAGCTATATCACTGTGAGGATAGTTTTCACACCATTACTCGATGGCACTCACTCTGTAAAGCTGCATTTAAGCCTATATGATGATAGCAGAGGGAATGTGCTGGAGTCGGATATTGAAATCAGATTTGGGAAGATGTGAGAGGTGAGTAGTGAGAGGTGAGTAGTGAGAGGTGAGTGGTGAGTAGTGAGAGGTGAGTGGATAATGGAGAATGAATTCGGAATTCGGAGTTCGGAGTTCGGAATTATTAACACCCACCTAAGAGAAGCAAGTGAAGTGTCATAAGTGTTTTTTAACACAGAGAAGACAGAGTATACAAAGGACACAGAGAATGAATGAAGTGTTATAAGTGTTTTTTAACACAGAGAAGACAGAGGACACAAAGGACACAGAGAATGAATGAAGTGTTATAAGTGTTTTTTAACACAGAGAAGACAGAGGACACAAAGGACACAGAGAATGAATGAAGTGTCATGGGTGTTTTTTAACATAAAGTCATTATTGACAATTCTTAATTCTTAATTCTTAATTCTTAATTCTTAATTATGTTTATACATATCAATAAATAAGGCTAAGTCATTATCAGATATAGGCATATATCACCTCTGCTGTAGATAAAATAATCTTTTTTCTAATTGGGTTTTGAATAGCTTCTTTTTCTATCAGGTCAGTATTTCGATTAACGAGAGCAGATAGTTCATTTTTTAAACGCACCATATCTAATAAGGTGTTATCCCACTCTTTTAAATAAGATATCAAAAAATCGACATCACTTTCTTCCTTGAAATCATCACGAATAGATGAACCAAAAACAGATAATTCTTTTACTCTATACTTTTTGCACAAACGAACTACTTCCTCATAGTTGAGAAATACTCCGTTTTTTGCTAATTTTTCGATTGTATTCATAATTTATTTTCCATATTCCGTTTAAAACCATTATTTTTATTTCCCGTTTTTTGTCAATCAAAATGTTTTTAGGGACGATGATGTAAAAAATAGAAATACTTATTCAAAATGTATTCTATACTTTTTATGTTTTTACTTGACATTTTAGCTTGCTTATATTTTTTTGTAAAAAAAGTTTCAAGGCGGTTCAGATGAAAAATACAGTAATGCTAATGATACAGGAGAGTAGGTTTAAAGATCTCAAGGGGATAGTTGACAAAATCAATGTTGTAGATATAGCCGACCTTTTTGAGCTATTAAATAAAGAGCAGATAATCATCGTATTTCGGATACTTAATAAAGAATCTGCGGCTGAAGTCTTTTCATACCTTGATAGAGAGCATCAGCAATTTATCATCGAAAGCATTTCAGATAGAGAAATTAAAAACATCATAGATGAATTATTTATAGACGACACCGTTGACTTTCTCGAAGAAATGCCCGCTAATGTAGTTAGTAGAGTTCTCAGAACTGTTGACAATGAGACACGAGGGACAATCAACCATTTTTTAAAATATCCAGAAAATAGTGCAGGCAGCCTCATGACTATCGAAATGGTCGACCTCAAAAAAGAAATGACTGTCGCACAGGCTATTGATTATATCAAAAAAAATGGTGTTGATAAAGAAACTATAAACAATTGCTATGTCATAAATAATTTTCGCAGGCTTGAGGGAACTATTTCTATCAGACGGCTGATATTAAGCGATAATAATACTCTCATAAAGGACATCATGGACACTGATGTCGTCAGGATAAATACCTTTGACGACCAAGAGGACATCGCTGAACTCTTTAAAAAATACGATTATACTACCATGCCCGTAGTTGACAAGGAAAACTGTCTCGTCGGCATTATCACTATCGATGACATTGTAGACATCATAGAACAAGAAAACACCGAAGACTTTCAAATCATGGCTGCTATCACACCATCAGAGGAAGAATACATTAAAACTCCTATATTTACGCTGGTAAAAAGAAGGATAATCTGGCTTTTAATTCTCATGGTTTCTGCCTTTTTCACTGGAGCTATTATCAATGGTTTTGAGGAGGTTCTTGCTGCAAATCTCATACTTGCCTCCTTTATTCCACTGCTGATGGATACAGGGGGAAATGCAGGCTCTCAATCCTCTACAATGGTCATCCGTAGCCTTGCACTCGGAGAAATAAGCAATAAGGATGTTTTTAAAGTATTGTGGAAAGAGCTAAGGGTCAGCTTATTGACAGGACTATTGCTTGCCATAGTCAATTTCATCCGAATACTCCTCTTTATCGATACGACTATAATGATAGCTGTAGTAGTCAATATGACCCTCTTTACTACAGTAGTCATGGCAAAATTTCTTGGCGGCATGCTACCTCTAGCGGCAAAAAAACTAAAGATAGACCCTGCAATAATGGCTGCACCGCTTATCACGACTATTGTAGATGCTATGTCGTTGATTATCTTCTTTAGTCTATCTGTGGGATTGCTGGGGTTGTGATAGAAGCCGAGAATGAAAACAATGTAGCGGTGGAGCTTGCCTCCATCCTAATATCAGGACAGAGGCAAGCTCTGCCACTACAATATGGGGTCTGATTTCGTGCTATAGAATATGATGATTCCCCCCCCTACCCCCCCCATAAATGTTGGGGGGGGCGGGGAGGGGAATAATGGATAATGGGAAATGTATTTGTAATTTTTGATTTCACTCCGTGCGGAAGCGATAAGTAATTTGCGATTTGATATTTATCTTGACAAAAAATGGATATTTAAAAATTTGGCATTATGTATAGAATTTAAGAGGAAGTAATGAATAAATTATTTTTATTTGTATTTATTTTTTGTATTGGAAGCGTATTATTCACTCAAGACTCTTTCAGAGGTAATGTCGGCGAACCCCTTGGCACCATATCTCTTGAAAGAGCGATAGAGATGGCAAGGGACAACAATTTAAATTTGCAAAGTTCCTATTTTCAGATGGAGTCAGCGAGGTGGTCATATCAAAATTCCCGCTCTCAGTATATGCCGCGTATAAATTTTAATTATACAGGTATAATCCTTGATAAAGGTCTGGAGTTTGAACTGTTTCCAGGTATGGAACCTATCGTGTTACAAGATAAACAGAACCATGTAACCAATCTACAGTTGGAGCAGCTTTTATTTGCTGGTGGTCGTATTTACAATGCTCAGCAAATATCTCGTTTACAATACGAAATGAGCCAAAATAGTTATCAAAAAATGCAGCTTGATACTGATATGCGAGTAACAGAATACTATTATATGATACTGCAAACGCTGTCGACTTATGAAATATTGAGGCTTCATTTATCTTTGTGTCAAGACTTAAAAGAAAATACAGAGATATTGTTTCAAAATGGGATAGGTCTCGAAACTGACATCATGCAGTGGGAGCTAAGGATTATAGAGATTGAAAATCAAAGGAATACTCTATGGAATACCCTTGTAAATATCGAGCAAGTCTGGGCTTTGACACTCGGTTTAGAGGATATTTATGATATTCCGATGCCAGCATCTATCCCTATCGAAGAAGTTTTGCAAGAAATCAGAGAGTTTTCTTTTCTCGACAATGAGGTTAAGAGAACGCGGATGAATGATTTTCTCAGTCAAGTTCAAGAAAACAACCTCGACCTTATAAATCTTGCAAGAACGCAGGAAACTATTCAATACATGAGAAATATATCCAGAGCGGACTTTTTCCCTACTGCTTTTTTGAGTTTTAGTTATGAGACCTCAAATGATACTCAGATAGACCAGATAAGGTTTTTGAGAGACCCAAGCTGGCAAATCATGGCAAATGTGAGCATACCAATATTTCATGGTTTTCGGAATATCACAAGTTATAGAGCAAATGAATATCAAATCAGAGCTCAGAGTAGGGTCCTCACAGAAGGCACAAGAGGTCTGGAAATACAGGCACGACAGGCATGGTTTGATTTTGATAGCTCCGTAAACAATGTCATGCAAAATGAAAAATCATCAACACTTGCCGATAGGTCACTGGAAATCATAAGGAACCTGCACCAGCAAGGCATGACTACCAATGTGGCTTTGACAGATGCTCAAAATACAGCTCTGGCATCAAACATACAGTTCATAAATAGCGTATATGAATATATAAATACAAAAAACAGATTAACTAATCTGATAGGAGGAAAGAAATGAGAAATGAGAATGCAGAAAATAAAGCAGAAATGAGAATGCAGAATGCAGAAAATCCCCCCCCTACCCCCCCCATAAATGTGGGGGGAGTAATACCCCTCGCTCGCAAGCTCATGAGGGGGGCAGATAGAATTGGAGCGATATTTGCTATATTTATACTTATAACTACCTTTTGGACTGGTTGTCAAGTCCAAGAAAATGAAGTAATAGTAGAAAATGGTGAGGAGTTTACAGGTGCCAGATATGTCAGGACAAGCGAAGCTGTTATAGGCAATTTGGAGAGAGTGCTGAACTATTCAGGATATGTGTTTTTTGACCAAGCGATTAACATTTTACCCAATATGCCTGGTAGAATAGATAGAATCAATGTCCGAGAGGGTCAGCAGGTAACGCAGGGTCAAGTTCTCGCAATCATTGACCAAAATACTCTTTCTCAAGCTGAAGCTAATTTTAATCTTGCCGAGAACAATTTCCGTAGAGCTCAAAACCTTTTTGAACAGAATGCTATGGACCAGAGAAGTTTTGAAGAGACAGAAATATTCTTTATCAATGCAAAAACGGCTTATGAACTCGCAGTAGAAAATCTGGAAGTGAAAGCACCTTTTGCAGGGACTATATCCCAGTCAAATTTTCGGATAAATGACAATTATTCACCTATGTTGGGTCAGCCTTTGTTTAGGATTATCAGCAATCAAGATGTATATGTGGAAGTCAATGTTTCCAATGCAGATGTAAGGTCATTGAGATTGAACCAAAGAGTTCGTATAATTGTCGATGGTAGACAGATAGACGGGTATATAGCTTTTATATCACCTGAAAATGATAGAATGACAGGCTTGAATAGGGTCAGGATAGAGTTTAGAACACCTCAGAGAGAGCTACGAAACAACCAATTTGCAAGTGTAGAATTTATCCCAGAAGCAAAAGAAAATGTCCTGATGATACCAAGAACGGCTCTGATAAGGGAAAATATGGTGATATTATCAGTAGATGGTAGAGCAATATTTCGGACTATCGAGACAGGTATGGAAAGTAGACATTTTGTTGAAGTTGTCTACGGCTTGCAAGAAGGCGATAAAGTCATAACAGAGGGTGTCTCTGGACTCGATGAAGGCTATCCAGTGATTGAGTTTTTGAATTGATGATGATTATTGAGAAATGAGAATGCAGTGAATGCAGAAATGAGAATGCAGAATGCAGAAATAATCCCCCCCCTTCCCCCCCCCCCCCCCCCCCTCCCCCGCGGGGGGGGGGGGGTGGAAGGAGGGCACGGGGCCGTCC
>Ga0099364_10011048_pt1 | contig 12369 bp, 9 predicted proteins | sample TergutTh196P3_FD_73070 | JGI IMG/M metagenome (GOLD analysis project Ga0099364, IMG submission 73070) | Microcerotermes parvus P3 segment gut microbial communities from Pointe-Noire, Republic of the Congo - Th196 P3 | ecosystem: Host-associated > Arthropoda: Insects > Digestive system > Gut ... | reverse complement strand
CGCCCGTACCGGCGAAAAAGGCAAGGCTTGCGCTGTTTAACATCGGCGTGGGCGGCATTGACGTCACTTTTTTAATTTTAGTGCTGCTGATTCTGACAATCGGCCTTGTCATGCTGTTCTCGGCAAGCTTTGCCTATGCCCGCTTTTATTTTAACGATTCGTTCCACTTTATCAAGGCCCAGCTCCTGTTCGCGGTTTTAGGCGTGTTCCTGATGCTTTTGATTTCCACCGTGCAGTACAAGGTTCTTGAAAAGCTCGCATGGCCCGTCATGATGATTACCTTAGCGCTTTTGGTTGTCGTTTTGTTCTTTGAGGACCGCAACGGCGCCCATAGATGGATTGACCTGGGCTTTATCACCTTCCAGCCGTCTGAAATCGCAAAGTTTGCCGTTGTAATCCTGTTTTCGCATTTGATTGTCGCGATGGGCGACAAGATGCGGACATTCCGAAGCGGGATTCTGCCGTTTGGCGCAATCCTTGTCATAATCGCGGGACTTATGATTATGCAGCCGCACCTTTCGGGTACAATCCTGATCCTCTTAATCGGGGCAATCATGATGATCGTGGGCGGCGCAAACCTCAAATGGTTTGTGATGGCAGCGGTCTTTGCCGCCATCGGAATCGCTGTGGTCATTATGACAGGCGCAATCCGTTACGCGGGCAGCCGCATTGAGGTGTGGCGCGACCCGTTTGCGTTCCCGCGCGACGAGGGCTTCCAGACAATCCAGTCGCTGTACGCCATCGGAAGCGGCGGTCTGATGGGCGTAGGCATCGGCAATTCCCGGCAGAAGTATCTGTATCTTCCCGAGCCGCACAACGACTTCATCTTCTCCGTCGTCTGCGAGGAGCTCGGATTTGTCGGCGCGACTTTAATCATCATTTTGTTCGCGCTGCTTGTCTGGCGCGGGTTTGTCATCGCCATGCAATGCAAGGACCGCTTCGGCTCGCTCGTAGGCGTAGGGCTCACGGCGCAGGTCGGGCTTCAGACGATACTAAACATCATGGTTGTGACGAATACGATACCGAATACCGGAATCTCCCTGCCCTATTTCTCATACGGCGGAACGTCGCTTGTCATGCTGTTGTGCCAGATGGGCGTCATGCTTTCAATTTCGCGTGAGACAACGCTTGAAAAAAGGTAGCGGGCAGCTTGAAGCTGCACACATGCCGCGCTCCTGGATTTTTCTATTCTTAACCTCCCGCTACCAGAAACAAACAGAAGGGATTGCTTTTTATGCGCATACTATTCGCGTGCGGCGGAACCGCCGGCCATATCAATCCGGCGATTGCCGTGGCGTCCTTGATCCGAAAGGAGCGCCATGGCGCGAAATTTCTTTTCGCGGGGCATCCCGGCGGCATGGAGGCTTCTTTGGTGCCGAAAGCGGGCTTTGATTTCGCGCCAATCGAGATACAGGGCTTTCAGCGAAGGGTGACGCCTGAAAACATAAAGCGCAACTTAAACGCCGCCCGTCTTTTGTTGACGGCGTCAGCCAAAGCAAAAAAAATCATTCAGGATTTCGGCCCCGATATCGCGATGGGCACAGGCGGATACGTGAGCGGCCCGGTTATCCTAAAGGCGGCGAGGATGGGTATCCGCACGGTTACCCATGAGCAAAACGCATTTCCCGGCGTGACTACCAAGCTTCTCGCTAAGAATGTGGACAAGGTGCTGCTCGCGGTCCCGGGCGCCGAAGCATACTTGCCGCGCGGCAGGAAATACATCGTCACAGGCAACCCGATAAGGCAGGAGATTTTATATGCCGACCGCGAAAAAAGCCGCGCCGCCCTCGGCGTAGGCAACAGGATTTGCCTGCTTACCTTCGGCGGAAGCCTCGGCGCTTTACGCGTGAACGAAGCCGTCGCGGATTTGATGGCATATTACATAGACAGCCCCGGCGTTCATTTTATCCACGCAACGGGACGCGGCGGCGTAGAGCTGTTCCCGAAGCTGCTGGGTGAGCGCGGCGTTTTCTTTCAGGATAACCCGCATATCGACATCCGCGAGTATATCCACGACATGCCGCAGTGCCTTGCGGCAGCCGATTTGGTGTTATGCCGCGCGGGTGCGATCTCCCTGTCTGAGCTTGAGGCGGCGGGCCGGGCCTCTATCCTCATCCCCTCCCCCAATGTCGCTGAAAACCACCAGTACCACAACGCTATGGTTTTGGCAAATAAAAACGCCGCCATCGTTATAGAGGAGAAAAACCTCACCGGCGAGCGGCTTTGCAATGTCGTCGGGCAGCTTGTGAGCGACCCGCAGGAGCTTGTGAACCTGGGCAGGAATGCGCATTCCATGTCCATCACGGACGCCGCCCAGCGCATTTGCCGCGAGATTTATTCGCTTCTGGGCGAATAAAAAACAGCATGATTTTTAGCCGTTTGGCAATGATAGTGAAAAACATTTGACGGCAAAACGCGTCCTCCAAATGGCCGTATTGTAAGGATTCACCCTATAGTTGACAAATATTTCTATATGTGGTAAGTTTATTGAAATAAGCAAATGACTTGACATTGAATTCCATATAATGGAAAGGACATAAAATATGCAGGAAATAATTATATCGTCATTACATGAACTTATTAAAGCAAGCCCTTATGCTGGAATTGCAGTTCTTGTTATCTGGATTACAAACCATTATCATTTTAAACAAAGCAAGCTCCATCAAGATATTTTAAATAAATCGATTGAAGAAATTCGAAAGGCATACAGTGAAATTACCGACAAGCTGCCGAAGCTATATGATCAAGTGACTAAAACGCATTCGGGGGCGTCCGCTGCAAAATAAGGAAATGCTTACGACAAAAATGGAGGCTGACATGTTAGGATATATTATGTTTGCGATTTTTTGCGCTGCTGTTTGCTTGATTTCTATCTTAATTATACGCGTTAAGTATAGCTTGGAAAGAAAGAAAATCTTGAGGAAATGTGATGAAATTAAGATTTTCTTGAAGCTTGTAGATATTTGCATGGAATTTTACAAGATAGAATCGAGAATTGATATGAGCCAATTTCCGGCTATCCACTATTGTATTAAAAATAATATTGAGGTATTGCTTGGAATCTCTCAGCAACTCAATAACGGGTTTGATTCAATAAAATTTCGCATAATTGACAAGCGGGACGGCGCTATGGGAGAATTAAGAGACTGTCCGGCTTTACTCCGCCTATATTTTATCAGGCAGTCAAACGCCATAGGAGAGTTCTATAAAGCCATTCATCCGGTCAAATCTAAAGTTCTAACAATGCGAAGGCGCTTTTTATTCATTCTGGTCAAACCGGTCAAAATGCTACAGGGTTTCTTATCGAATATAAATATATGGACAAGCCCCGATGGGATTGAAAAGCTCGCTAAGGATACACCAATACGGCTGCTAAATTGCAGTGTCCATACATAAAGCAAAAAACAAGGACGTATGCCCTTTAGCATATGTCCTTGTTCATTTTTATATAGGCCCCAGCACGTTGTTGCATTCATAATTGAGGGCCTTAAGCTCCGTGACGAACTGCGGCATCATCTGCTTTGCGCCTGCTATATCACCGTTTTGCGCTATGTCCTGAATTTTTCCGGCGGTTTCGCATAAGCCGGCCGCGCCCACGTTGCCCAGCAGCCGGTGGAGCCCGCGCATGATGCCGATTGTCCTTTTTACGTCTATGTTACTGTTTTGAAGCGCCGTGATGATCATCGGCATGTTTTGCCTTAACACAGAAAGATTTTCTTTGAAGATTTCATGGCTGCCCTTTGCGGCTTTGGCTGCCTTGTTTATATCAATGCTGCTGATGGCGCGCGCTTTTTCAAAAACCGCGCTTGAGCCCATCTCTTCCGGCCCCGGCAAAATCTTTTCAGGCGGCAGCCATTTTGTAAGCATGTCGTTTAACATCTGTTTGTTGATGGGCTTTACAAGGAAATCCTGCATACCGCTGTCTAAAAATAACTGCCTTGCGCCTGCAAGGGCGTTCGCCGAAAGCGCGATGATTGTCAAATCCCCGGGATTGTATCCGGTACTGCGCAATTCTTTCGCGGTTTCAATACCGTCTTTATCCGGCATCATATGGTCTAAAAACATAATGTCGTATTTCTTTTCCTTGACCTTTTTCATTGCCGCCTCGCCGTTTGTGGCGGTGTCGGCCTCAATGCCGCAAAGGTTTAGCAGCCTGACCGCGACTTTTAAGTTTACGGCGTTGTCGTCCACAACAAGCACCTTAGCGTCGGGAGCCTGGATAAACCAAAACTCCTTCGGGGCGGCGCTGCGTCTGGTTATGCCCGGAGTAACCGGTAAAATCGGCAGCCTGACCCTGAAAACAGACCCCTCGCCGTACACGCTTTCGACATTCAGGGCGCCGTTCATCAGCTCCACAAGGTTTTGCGTGATTGAAAGCCCGAGCCCCGACCCCTGCGTATACCTGTGGCGGTCTTCGTTTACCTGCTGGAAAGGCCTGAACAGCTTCGGCATATCCTCCTCGCGGATTCCGGTGCCGGTATCGCTTACATCAAAGCAAATCATATTGTCGTCGCGGTAAGCCTCAAAAGTAACGGAGCCTTTCGATGTAAATTTGATTGCGTTGCCGATAATATTTGTAAGTATCTGCTTGACGCGAACATCGTCGCCGACCACATGCTCCGGTATTTCGGTGAGCCGCGCCGTATGGTATTCGATGCCTTTCTGGTTCGCTGAATGCCTGAACATGGAGTTGATGTTTTCTATCAAAGTCGGCAGGCTGTATTCAACCGACACGATGTTGAGCTTGCCCTCCTCAATCTTTGAAAGGTCCAAAATATCGTTTAATAAATCAAGCAGCGACATCGAGGACGTCATGATATCGTTGACGTAGCTTTTCTGGTTGTCGTTGAGAGGCTCGTTTAAAAGGATTTCCGCCATGCCGATAATCGCGTTCATCGGCGTGCGGATATCGTGGCTCATATTCGCAAGGAACATGCTTTTTGCTTTAGACGCGTTAATCGCCTTTTCGCGCTCGTTGCTGATTTCGGTGATGTCCCGCATGACAAGCGCAACGCCGTGGCATTTATTCAGCTCGTCCATGGTCGGGGTTATTTCTATCTGTATTTTGACGGTTTTCCCGTTTTTGAGCGAAAAACCGTATTCATCGGCGAATATCTCAAGCTTTAAAAGAGTATCGTTGCAACGGCTGCGGATGACTTCAATATCCGCATCGTAAAACACGTATGAAAACAGCTCGTCAATCGATGTTTCAGGCGGCGCATCTTTATAATTCAAATACTCAAGCCCAATCTCGGAGCCTAAGATAAAATTAAGGTCTAAATCAAGATAAAGCAAAATACCCGGGCAATTCTTAAGCAGTAATGTGTTGTGTATGTACTGCTCCTCACTCAGGCGTTCGTTCATATCCCGTATCTTTTCAAGGTTGGAGGCCGTGACGGCGTGAAACGTCAAATCCTTTTCAAGCCGTCGGATTGTTTGCCTTAACGCCGCGGATTTTTGCTTGACCTCAAGAAGCTGCTGATATTCAGTCTGCGGCACAGAAACATAATTACCCGACATTGCTCGCACCACTTTCTTTTGACTTTAGGGCGTTGAGAGGTAATGGGAGCACGCCCCGGCATGATTTTTTAGCTGTTTGTAGTATAGCACAAAAATGACTTGCCTTGCAAGATGCTTTTATGTTATACTACACAAGGTTCGATATTACGTATAAGGGGTGAGCAAATGAAATCGAATCGTGCAGTCAGCTATGAGCTTGAGGATATGAAAATTGCGGCGGCAGAGCTTGCAAAAGCGGCCGATGGGTTCCCTCTTTTAAAAAACAGTATGGGCGTCCTTTATTTCTCACTCGGGCTTAATGCGGAAAAACTGATGGCTGAAATAAAAAAGCTGTTGCCCTTCGACATCATGGGCTGTTCAACCGATGCGGTGCTGGACGGCAAAACCGGTATGAACGAATTTTCGTCTTCTTTGATTGTGTTGACTGCCGACGACTGTGATTTTCATTTTTTTGTTTCGGAGCCTTTTGGGCCCGGGAACATAAAGCGCCGGGGGGTTGAGGTTTGCGAAAAGGCAATGAGCGGCGCCGCGAAGGACGCAAAGCTTGTTTTATTGAACCTGCCTTTCAACGACGAGCTGCTTCTCAACGACCTGCCGGATTCTTTTCATGAAGCCACGGGCGGCAAGCCGGTATTCGGCGGCTGCTCCGGGTTTGACCATGACAGGGGGTATTCGGCGGTCTTGTTCAACGAAGCCGTTTATACCGACAGGTTCGTCTGCTGCTTTATCAGCGGCGGCGTTTGCCCTGTTTTTTCCGTTATGGGGCAGTTTTCGTCCATTGTTAAAAAGTCTAATGTTGTAACAAAATCAGAATCCAACGTGATTTATACCGTCGATGATATGAGCTTCGTGGATTATCTTGAATCTCTTGGAATCGCCACCAGTTTTTCGGATGAGTTTGCAAGCGGATTTTTGCTCGGCTCCATCGTCATAAAAGCAAAATGGGGCGACGGCGCGGAGGACAGCGGCGTTTACTTTGTCCTGCAAAAGCTCAATCAAGAGGATGGCAGCGGCGTATTCGGCTGCCGCATACCGCAGGGAAGCCAAATCAACGTAACATCCTGCAAAAACGACGACATGGAAATTTCAACGCAAATCTGCATGTACTCCCTTCTTGAAAAAATGCGGGAGGCAGAACCGGCCGGTTACACATATTCCACCATATTATGCGGTTCCTGCTCGACCCGGTATATATACATGTTCCCGTCCAAGGATATTGAGGGGAACGTCATAAAAAAATACAACCCGCCTGATATGAATTTTATGGGATATTATACATCCGGCGAAATCTGTCCGGTATCGGTTAAAGACGGCCACGTGTTAAACCGCGCGCATAACGCAACGATAACCATGTGCGCCTTTTAGGAGCTGCTGCCATATGAAAATTAAAGTTTTTCAATCCGCATCTGAGAAAAAGCTGGAGAACAAAGTAAACGATTTTATCGCACAAGATGGAGTGGAGGTTTTAGAGCTTCAGTTTTCTTCATCTTTTAACGGCGTATCCGTCATGATCGTTTACAAGGATCACAATTGATTCCCGCTCATGGGCTTCATAACCCGCCGCGTGGCGGCGTTCGTGTAGCCAGGCGGATCATACCCTGCAGCTTGCTGCGGGGCGCTTGATTTTTTGCTTGCGGCTGTGGTATACTTTAACCTGCGAGCAAGCAAGATGGCGGCGCGGCGCGGCCGCGAGGAAAGTCCGGGCACCAAAGGGCAGGATAGCTGTTAACGTCAGCCGAAGGCGACTTCAGGGCCAGTGCAACAGAAAATTACCGCCGTCTGCTATGACGGTAAGGATGAAAAGGCGAGGTAAGAGCTCACCAGGGCATGGGCGACCATGCCGCTGTGTAAACCCTATCCGGTGCAACACCAGCAGGGTCGAAACGGCTGCCCGCCGCGACCCGAAAGCGTGGCTTGACGCTTATTGGCGACAGTAAGCGCAGATAGATCGTCATCCAATACAGAACCCGGCTTATATGCTTGGTCGCAAAACACGCTGTTATTTTAGCGGCGGGAACACAAAAGCCGGCGCGTCTCTTCGTGATGCGCCGGCTTTTGTGTTTTAGGGCCTGCTCATGCTTCGCCTTTCCCCGCCTGCGACAGCCGCCAATCGTCCAGCGCAATTTCGCGGTGCCAAATGAATTGATAATTAAGATAGATTTTTAGAACCTGCCTTCATAAGCCGCAATAGCGCTATTACGGCGATGTTTACGCTTGGTTTAGGCGGTATCTGGTGGATTTATGACATTATCATGATTGCCACAAGGAAAATGACGGCCAAAGACGGCCTGGCGCCGCAATAGCCAGCCGGCAGGCAGGAAAAAAGGGGGATTAAATGTCCGCAATCGTCGCGAATTTATTATTAGAAAAGGAGAATCATGATGCAATACGAAATATTTGGGGGAAACCTTCCCGCAGTCAGCATCCAGCTTGACAGAGGCGAGAGCATCTACACGCAGTCGGGCGGCATGACATGGATGTCCGCCGATATGAAAATGGAAACAAACATGAAAGGCGGCCTGATGAAAGGGCTCGGGCGTATGTTAACCGGCGACTCGCTTTTCATGGCGACTTACTCGGCGACAGAAAACGGGCAGTCTATCACCATCGCATCGTCATTTCCCGGCAACATCGCCGCGCTTGACGTGGCGCGGGGGCCATACGTTTGCCAAAAGAACGCGTTTCTTTGCGCCCAGCCGAACGTGGAGCTAAAAGCTTATGTTGTCCCGGGAATGAAAGCCGGATTGTTCGGAGGAGAAGGCTTCATTTTGCAGGAGCTTTCGGGAAACGGCATGGCATTTGTCGAAATCGACGGCAGCTTAAAAGAAATTGACCTTGCGCCCGGCGAAAAACTCAAGGTGGATACGGGAAATGTCGCCGTGTTTGAAAAACGGGTAAAATATTCCGTCGAAATGCTCAAGGGCTTTAGCAATATCCTGTTCGGCGGCGAGGGGTTGTTCCTGACCACAGTGGAGGGCCCCGGCAAGGTCTGGCTGCAAACAATGACAGCGCCGGGCTTCGCCGAAAAGCTGATTCCGTTCCTGCCCTTTAAAAAGGATTAAGGCGTGTTCACACTACCTCATCAAAAACAGAAAGCTCTAAAAAAGCTCATGAATCGAATTTCATGAGCTTTTCCATTCGCTTTTGCGCGCTTAGAACCTATATTCCACATCCCTTAAACTGAAGCACCGCAATTCCCGCAAAAGTTTTGGCCGCGGCTTAATTTTGCGCCGCAGCTTTTGCAAATACCGCGCGCGTTGTTCTGCGTCACCGATATACCGCGCGGATCAAGCCCGGCTTTTGGGTCTTTGATAAACGCCTTTGCCGATTCAGGCATAACGCTCATAATACTCGCGCAATTTGCGCATGTCGCGATATATTCTGAGTGAAAGGCAAAGGTCGGGATAAAAAAGATATGCGGCGTCATATATTTATGAATGACATGTAATGGGGATACCGTGCCGCACGCGGGGCAGGTACAGTTTTGCGCGGAGCCCTTCGGCTTTAACTTTGAGCTGATTCCGGCGATAAAAAACATAAGACCACTCCTTGCTAATAGACCTCTTGCGAAACCTCTCGCGGCGTCCGGCCGGTCTTTATTTCCGCCCGGATTTGTCGCCGGAACCCGTCACCTTTGCCGGACGAAAAAATCCTCGACCGGCCATCCACGATGGGTTTCGCAAGAGGTTTAATGATAATTATATCACATATTAGATATTTTTGAAAATTTCTGTTAACAAATTAAGATAGTGCAAGAAACCGCGTTACTATGCCCACTTAGATAGATAGCAGATAATTCGTCAAAACTTGACTGTACGCATGAAATCGCGTAATATTAGTTTAAATATCACCTGTGGAGGTAGCACATGAAAAAAACTTTACTAAGGATTCTGGCGCTTACGCTTGCGGCGGCTTTCGCTTTTGGCTGTGCGGCGCCCACGGTTCAAAAGGACGCAAAGGCGGACCGCCAGGCGTCCGAATTCTTTCAGACGATGGAGTATCCCGCTATAGACGACGACGTTATCCTGCCGTATCAAGACGGTATAGCGGCGTCGGTTTCGGGAATGTCTGTAAGGCGTCCACCCGCCGAGGTAAGGGCGGTCTGGATTTCTTTCCTTGAATTTGAGCATATCCTCAAAAACAAAACCGAGCGGCAATTTACCGCAAGCATCCGGAAGATGTTCGACACGTCAAAGGATTTCGGTTTAAACACGGTGATTGTACAGGTGCGTCCGTTTGCCGACGCGCTGTATCCGTCAAGCCATTTTCCGTGGTCGCACACCATAACGGGGACAGAGGGCAAAAATCCCGGGTTCGACCCCCTTGCGATTATGGTCAGGGAGGCAAAATCCCGCGGGCTTCGCATAGAAGCGTGGATAAACCCATACAGGATCAGGCCGGCGAACCGGAACAACCCGCTTGCAAGTTCCAATCAGGCGCGGAAATGGATCGAAAGCGGCGACGACGCCGTGATACGGTATAACGGGATTATATCCTACAACCCCGCGAGTACGAAAGCGCAGAACCTGATTGTGGCCGGCGTTGTGGAAATCGTCAGGAATTACAATATTGACGGCATACATATAGACGACTATTTCTACCCCGTAACGGACGCCGCGTTTGATAAAGCGTCCTTTGACAGGTATACGCGAAACGGCGGCAGACTTTCCCTTGCGGACTGGCGGCGCGCAAATGTTGAGACGCTCATTAAAAAAATGTACAACGCTATCAAACAGGAAAACCAAAACGTGCTGTTCGGCATAAGCCCACAAAGCAGCGTCTACAACAACTATCACGCGCAGTACCTTGACGTGAGGAAAATTACTTCCACGCCGGGTTATTTCGACTACATATGTCCGCAGATTTATTTCGGGTACAACAATCAGGCGCAGCCATACCGCGACACGCTCAAGGAGTGGGAAAGCATGGTCACGGCGCCGGGCGTTAAGCTTTACGTCGGGCTTGCGGCTTATAAGATCGGAAGGCAGGACTCCTGGGCCGGAGACCGCGGCAGGCACGAATTTGTAAGAAACGACGACCTTATGAAGCGCAAGACGGAGGACGCAAGAAAAGTTAAAAACTATGGCGGCGTCGTCATCTTCCGGTACGACTCGCTGTTTGCCCCCGACCGCGACGTAGCTCAAATCGTAAACAGGGAAGCCCGGAACCTGAGAAGCTTGTTTCAATAACTGGGAACAGGTTCTGAAAGATAAAGAATGAAAATGGAGGTACCTTTTTGTGATTTGCTTCTTTGATAAAAAATTCTATTCTGCGGCGTTGGCGGTGCTGTTATCGGTGCTGCTCACGTTTGGCGCCGTGGCGTCCGCGCTGCCGTGGCAGGACGGCCCGGGATCCGCCTATAACGGCGGCCTGCAAATGGATCCGGATGAATGGATCGGCGATTGGCAGATATCGCCTGATGAATTGTCAGGCGGCTGGTATGAGGGCGAGGAAGCCGATGAGGATACTTCCGGTATGCTTTACCGCACAAACCCGCCCAGCGGCGGCGTGCCCGTAAGAATCCGCAACGATCAGGTGCCGACGTATCCCGCAAACTCAAAGACCAACATCCCAAACGCCAACTACTATCCCCTGCCGAAGGACACAATCGATTACGTGGTAAGCGATGACATTGAATTTGTAAGCCAGCGCGGCATAAAGTATACATACCGGGTTTTGGGCTCGGGGCTAAGGGTCGAAACAAGGCATCTGAGGCAAGTCGAAAACGGCCCTGGAAACAACGCAATTACAAGCATGGGCTTTAATTCTGAAAACTCCAGATGGACGTACATGATTTTGAAAACAGAACAAAAGGTGCCGTTTTCAGTGACGTACCGTGATACCTCTTTCCAGATACAGTTCCACTACACCACAAGCGCGCCGAACAGCGCGAATCTTTCAGACAACAACCGCATGTTTACGAAAGCCTCGTGGGAGGACGGGTCAAAGCTTACGCTTACGTTTCGCAACAAGCACGGCTTTATCGGATACCGCGCGTATTACGACAAAAGCGGCAACCTTATTTTCCGGTTTAGCAATCCTCCGCGAGATATCAAAAACGCGGTAATTGTTATTGACCCGGGCCACGGCGGCAGCGACCCCGGCGCCCTCGGCACGGACCGCAGCTGGCCTGAAAGAACCGTGAACCTTGCGATTGCGAAAAAGCTTGAAGCGGAGCTTAAAAAACGCGGGGCAAAGGTTACATTGATGAACAACGCGGGCTACGTGATGGAGCAGCGCGTTACAAGGGCCGAGAAAGCGAATCCCCATATACTGGTAAGCGTACACGCCAACGCGTCGCGAAGCTCGGCGGCTGCCGGCACCGAGACGTATTTTCACCGCCCGTATTCCTCCCGCCTTGCGATAAACAGCTCGGCAAACGTCGCACGGGCAATGGCGACGCCTAACCGGCGCGCGCGGCAAAGCTATTTCCCCATCAACCTTTCGCCGGAGTTTTTAAGCGTGCTTGTCGAAACGGGCTTCATGACAAACTCGACTGAATACAGAAAGCTTCGCGATTCACGATACCACGACCGCGTGGCGGCCGCCATCGCAAATTCCATAGAGGGCGCGATAAGGACAGCCGCTACAGGCGAGGTCTCAACCGGAAACCGTGACCTTGGGCCCGCGCCGCGTGTCAGCGGAAGCGGAAGCCAGGCACCGCAGGAAGGCGATCCGGAAGAAAGCGGCGGCGGCACCGGCTCAAGGATTACATCCATCAGCATTGAGCACGACCGGTACGATATCTTGGTAGGCGAGCGCGTTGACATCAGAACGTCGCTCAGGCCAAGCGGCGCGTCTCGCGACGACGTCCGCTGGAGCAGCTCCGACAACAACATCGCGACCGTT
>Ga0099364_10011047_pt1 | contig 12369 bp, 8 predicted proteins | sample TergutTh196P3_FD_73070 | JGI IMG/M metagenome (GOLD analysis project Ga0099364, IMG submission 73070) | Microcerotermes parvus P3 segment gut microbial communities from Pointe-Noire, Republic of the Congo - Th196 P3 | ecosystem: Host-associated > Arthropoda: Insects > Digestive system > Gut ... | reverse complement strand
GATGGCACGCTTGACTTTTTGTGATGTTCCTTTGAGTTTTTTGACAATGGTTTCAAGTGTTTGGCGTTCCTCGTCGGAAAGCCGAACGATATATTTTTCCGTGTTCATGACAATCCCTCCATGAGTTAGGGTGAAAAAAGCCCAAACAATATAGCAATTATCACGTTTTTAGTCAACTTCAACTTTTAGGCTGGACACAGCACTAGTGCAGAGTAGAGCCGCGACGGTTATGGAGCGGTCAAACGGGTTGAACCCCTGTTCCACTTCGACCGCTCGATGACTTTCGCGGCTCTGACTCTTAAACATTCTGCATTCTGCACTCGTCCCTCGCCACTCCTTTTTCACCACAAGGCACGAAGATTTTTTCACCAAACGGTGATAACGTTTCATCAAATTGGTGAATCGTTTCATCTGAGTCGTGAGTCACTTCATCCCGATTGCATCATGGCAGGGTTATTCCCGGAAAGTGGCGTTGAAACATTATGGTCGGGGCAAGGAGTCGGATTTCGAAAAAGCGTGTTTTGATCCCAAAGGAAGCGAGAAAAAGGACAAAAAACGTAACGAAAACAAAGTGGCACAGAAATCGCACCATGAGTTTCCAGAAAGGGGTGGAAAACGCCGGAAGATTGAAAAAACGACCAAAAATTTTCTTGACATAACGTGTTGAATTTCCGACGTTTACTTGCAAAATACAGGACATTCCGGGCAGCTGAAAATGGCCGTTGGTTTTTTGGCGAAAACCCTGCACCAAGCTCGCAGCGATTATGCATTTTTGGTCGTTTCATAAATCTCAAACGCCTGATCCGGTTTGGCACCGTCATGCACGACCGCTCGCACGGCCTGGATCATGCCGACCGGGCAATCCGATTGAAAAATGTTGCGGCCCATGTCAACCCCTGCGGCACCCTGATCAATAGCCCGCCAGGCCATTTCGAGGGCTTCACGTTCGGCCAGCTTTTTGCCGCCGGCGATGACAATCGGGACGGGAACCGCGTTGGTCACTTGCTCGAAGTCCTTGTCGCAGTAGTAGGTTTTGATGACATGAGCCCCGTTTTCTGCGCAAACACGACTGGCCATGCTCAAATAGCGGGCATCGCGCACCAGTTCCTTGCCAACGGCCGTCACCCCCATCGAAGGAATGCCGTAACGTGTGCCCAAGTCAACCATTTTCGTCAAATTGCGGATTGTCAGCCCTTCATGTTGCGGGTCGCCGACGGCCACCATCGCTGCGAGAATTGACGCATTGAGGCGAATGGCTTCTTCGATGTCGAGCAGACATTCGTCGTTTAAATAGGTCAAAACCGTCGAACCTGCGGAATATCGCAACGAGATCGGTTTGCTACATGCTGGTGGAACAATCGATCGCAACGCCCCGCGGGTACACATGATGCAATCGGCATACTCGATCAGTGGCACGATTGTCAAATCGAGCCGTTCCAACCCGGATGTCGGCCCCATGATGTAGCCGTGGTCGAAGGCCAGCATTACCGTATGACCCGATTTCGGGTTAAAAATCCGCGAGAGTCGGTCTTTCATCCCCCATTCGAGGTGTCCGCAACCTTTGAGGAAATATCCCTCCGTCACCTGCGGTATCCCGATCCCGTAATTCTTTCCTGTCACAATATTGTCATTGTCTGCCATGAGGTAAACCTTTCAATCATATCGTCATAATGAATTATCGACGCGAAATTCAACTGCTTGTCTGAAAGTAGTCAAACGACTACAGTATAACAAATCTTCAACAAATGTCGAGGAATCCACCGAGAGACTTCAGGTGGATCGCATCATTTATTCTTGACAAGAATTTCCAGGTTACACGAAATGGAAGGAACCGTGAAGTGGCTGATTTTTCAATTTTGTCGTTGCTCTACGGAAGCCTTTCGCGAAGAATACCGGAGAGCGGTTCCGTCGGTGTTGTGTCATTGGCAACGAGTCGGCGAGTCAAATCGGTTCGCACTTCGAGCAGTTGCTCAACGATTTCGTCGCAACGGTCGGCGACATTATTGATGTCCCAACGGTCATCCGGCTTGACGTACAAGGCCAATGGAGCGTCCGCTGGACGCTCCGGGTTTTTGGCCGGGTCGAGTTCCGTTAAAAACCAGGATGGCGTCACCAGACAACTTGGCGCATGACTTGCCGTCGGTTCATCGTGCGGAGCGACAACCAAAATGCGATCCCGCAAATTTTGCGGCTCTTCGCGAATCAAGTCGAGCATGGCCGAGCTGTCAGATGCCTTGTTTTGAAGTGTTTCCGGCATCGGCAGGTCAAGCCATTCGTACAACAATCGCGTCATGTCAGGCGGTTGTAGCAGAGCGTCCGAGCGAACGGTCGCGCCGAACCCGTCGGGAAATCGCAGGGCAAACGGCACTTGCACCAAGGGTGAGGCGAGTGGCTCGACTTGGCCGCCATCGGTCGGCGGGATGCCGATGGTCCCGTGTTCGCCGAACAAAACACCGCGTGTTCCGGCAAGCAGAAAAAGCGTTTCGTCTCCCAGTTCGCCGTCGCGGAGTGGCCCGATTAGCATTTCGAGCAATTCGTCGAACATCGTCACGCCGCCCATGTAAGCCGATACGGCCGCTTGTCGGAAATCGTCAAATTCTTCAGATATTGGCACCTCACCGATAGCCTCGATTCCGCATCCATCATTCTTTATTATCTCTGCGTTCTGTACTTTGCATTCTGCACTCTGCGTTCTGCCCTGATGATATGGCGGGATGACGCCCGAATAGGGAGCCGGGTCACCATCGCCGCAATATTTTTCGCGCAAGGCGAGCGGGAAATCCCAGATGGCGTCGAACCCGCGCAGATGGCACCAGAGAAAATACGGTTGTTTCGCAATCGTAAGATTGCGGCTCTGGCAGCCCGACCGCGCAAGCGATTCGGCGGTTGCCGCTATTGTTGCAAGCATCCCGCAAAGATGTGTTGCGTCGATTTCGTCGCAAGGCACCGTATTGTTTGGCGTCGGCAACAGTTGCACGTCGGTAAAGTCGGCTGCGTCGGGAGAATACGCAACCTCGGGATCGTCTGTCACCAGTACGGTTCGGTACCTCATTGCATTGAGTTGTGCCATGATCGTTGGAGTAGCGTTTTGCGAAAGCGTATGCACACCACACCACCACGAACGGCATTGCCGTACCGGATCGGGCGTATCAACATGGAACCGGTCAGCGAAAAAAGATTCGGCGGCCAAACGGTCGAGCGTCGGCGTTTCGATTTCCGCATTGCCATAAGCCCCCCAGTAACCGATGTGCAAACGGTCAACCAGCAGACAAATCACGTTTTTCATCAAACTGCACTTTCCAACTTCAGGTAGCGAGGTTCATCAGTCTTTTCAGACAATTTCTGATTTTTGTCGTGATTGAGTTCACGTTGCGAGCTGCAATAAATTCGTTGTTCAAAATTGCCCGGCGCAGGAAATTGCGTCAATCCGCGTGCGAGGGGCGGCGGTTGGGATCGTCCCGGGGGGCGTTGTTGCGATCAACGATTTCCTTGTGTGTGCAATCCCATGTTGCCAGTTCGACCATGCCAGACATAACCCCGCCGCAAAATGGACTTTTCAGAAATTATTCAAGTGCTCTACCCATAAGACTTCAGGTCTTCATAAGAACCCGCGCGGAAATAAGTTATTCGATCCCCCAGAGTCGCGACGGTCACGGAGCGGTCATTCCGCTCGATAACTCTCGCAACTCAGATTGAAATGTTCACGTGATTACAGCGCGGCACCTTAAAAAAGTGACACCCGTTATTGTTCATTCGGCATTCACTTCAGCTTTGCGTCGGCAAAATCGAGGTACTGTTGCCAGTCGTAGTCGGTGACGTCATGGATGCCGGTACGGATGTGGTAACGGATCGTTGCGCCGACCGGCTCGTTGAATTCCGGCATGGCGGCGTCGTAAATCATGCCGTCTGTTTCTGTGACGATCAATTTCCGGGCGGCGTCACCGATGCCGTCCGTACCGAGCAGGCGGTAAACCGCGTCGGCGTTAAACCCGGCCAGCATCTCACCTTTCGGGTCCGCCCACTGGTCTTTTTCGGCACTGGCGATGTAAACCGGTCGCGGCGCAATCAGGGCGATCAACTCGTGTTGATCGAAGGGGGCGGTATCCTCATTTTCATTGTACTTTTTGTAATTGCCGCAAAACCAATGCGGGAATGCCGTATTGATCCGGCCAACCGTTTCGCCGAACGCACGTCGCGAAATGGCCGCTCCACCGCAACCGGAATTATTGGAAATGACCATTGCGAACCGTTCATCCTGCGCACCGGCCCAGAGCGAAGTCTTGCCCAAACGTGAGTGACCGAACACCGCAACCCGTTTAGCGTCAATAGGTTGATACGTTTCGAGATAATCAAGTGCCCGTGACAATCCCCAAGCCCAGGCACCAATGGTAGCCCACTCGTCGGCGTCCGGACATGTTTGCCCTTCGCGATAAAACAAGGGATGGACGCCATTTTGAAAACCGTCGTCATAATCCGGGTCAATATCAAAGTAGTAACCGACGACCAGCGCGTAACCACGATTGATAATCATCTCCACCGGCCAGCGTGACTTGGTGGCTCCCCGCGATTTTTCGATGGCACTCCCGTCCGTGTCGCGATTGGCTCTCTTCTCATGGAATAACCATGTTTCAGAAACCCGAAGGTCCGGCTCGACAGTGACCGTGTGATTTCCGTTGAAATTCAGTCCGAGGAATGCTGGTACTGGTCCCGTCGCCTTATTGGGAACGTAAATCAACAGATCAAGGAACGGTTCTTCCTTGTCGGAAAACAGGACACGCACTTCGCTCCGCGTGGCTTTGCCGTCCAGTGCGTCTGTTTTTTCAGACTGCTTTTCGTAGCGGAGCTTGCCCTTGTGTGCTTGTGCCGTTTCGGGCGTTTTGCCGAACATCTCGCGTTCAAACATGGCCAGCACTTCGCCTCGCCGCACGTTGCGCCAAGTTTCAGCGTCACGGACGGTCGTGCCGTCATTCGCCTTGAGCGGGTCGGGCAATGTATATTGCGGCACTTTGGTTTCATCATAATTGGCAACAAAATCCGATTGGGCAAAAATTGTCATTGCGGCACCGGTCAGTAACAGGACATTGAAAAGAGAAATCAACAGTATTTTTCGTGACATGGGTTCATCTCCGGGAGTTTTGTTGTAACATTTCATCCGAGCGATACATCCCTCCAGGATGCAACGATCACAGTTTCACAGTTTTTCATCAGCAAAATCGAGGTATTGCCGCCAGTCATATTCGGTGACGTCATGTTCACCGGTGCGGATGTGATAGCGGATTGTTGCACCGACCGGCTCGTCCAGTGGCGGCATGGTGACATCGTAAACCATGCCGTCCTTTTCGGTCACGATCAAATTCCGCGCGGCGTCACCGATGCCGTCCGTTCCAAGCAGGCGGTAAACCGCGTCGGCGTTTAAGCCCGCCAGCAACTCGCCTTTCGGGTCTGCCATTGCGTCTTTTTCGGCACTGGCGATATAAACCGGTCGCGGCGCGATCAGGGCGACCAGTTCGTGTTGGTCCATGGGAAGGGCGGCCTCGTTTTTGTTATATTTGTTGAAATTGACGCAAAACCAATGCGGACGGACAGACATGGTCAGCCCGATTGTTTCGCCGAACGCCCGACGCGAAATAGCCGCGCCGCCGCTGCCGGAGTTATTCGAAATGACCATCGCAAACCGTTCGTCTTGGGTACCGGTCCAAAGGGCGGTCTTGCCCAATCGCGAGTGACCAAACACTGCAATCCGTTTGGCGTCAACGGTTTCACAGGTTTCGAGGTAATCCAGCGCACGCGACAAGCCCCAGGACCATGCTCCGATATTCCCCCACTCGTCCGCGTCACGTTGCGTTTGGCCTTCGTGATAAAACAGCGGATGTGCGCCGTTTTGAAATCCATCATCATAATCCGGGTCGATGTCGCAGTAATAACCGACGGCCAATGCGTAACCACGGTCAATGATCATTTCAATCGGCCAACGGGATTTGAGCGAGCCGCGCGGTCTGAGCGGTGCGTTGTCACGGTTGTCCTGCGTCGGAACCCACTTGGGCATCCGAATGTCCGGCTCGTCGGTGATGGTATGGTTCCCTTGAAAATTCAGCCCAAGAAACGCTGGCACCGGCCCCGTCGTCGTATTCGGAACGTACACCAGCAGGTCAAGGTATGGGCCGTCTTCCTGATTGGAAAACAGGAGACGCACTTCGCGGCGTGTCGCTTTGCCGTCAAGGGCGTCTGATTTTTCGGACTGTTGAACGTAACGGAGTTTGCCTTTGCGTGCTTTGGCCGCTTCGGGCGTTTTGCCGTACATTTCCCGCTCGAACAGGGCAAAGATTTCTCCGCGTCGCGTCTTGTACCAGGTTTCGGCGTCCGTCACGGGAGTCCCGTCAGCCCCGATCAGCGGGTCGGGCAATGTGTATTCGGGCACTTGGGTTTCGTCAAGATTCGCAACAAAACCCGATTGGGCATAAACAGTCATCGTCATCCCGGCAAGGAACAAGGAACAGAAAAAAGTCATCAACACATTGGTACCCGGCATGGAATTATCTCCTGCGATGGAATTCTTTTCGAGCATTTTCCGTGAGATGAAAACTCATCCCAGACTGTCATTGTAACACACTTTGATCCCGAAATACAACCATCGGCAAGTTTTTCCTGATGGTCATTCCGCATACTTCCGCCTTTCCGTGTGTTCGGTGTTGAGAAAAACAACGCCCCCCTTATAAGCCATGCGTCCGGTGGTAAACTGGCTGAAACGTGCCGAACGAAACTCAAGAGGTTCCATTTTGCTCACGATACGGTCATTTCGCAATTCGGATTCGCCTGCACTGTTGCACATCTGGGATCAGCGTGCGCGTCTCAACCCCGAACATTTCCGACCGCTTTCACCGGACTTACTGGAACAGCATGTCCTGGGACGCCTGTATTTTGACCGACGTGGACTCTTGCTGGCCTTTGACGACGACCAGCCGGTCGGGTTTGCCCATGCGGCGTTCGGGCCAAATCCCGACCATACGGACATCGACCGTTCCACTGGCGTGGTCTGCATGATGATGGTGTTGCCGGAATACGAACACCGCCTGACCGCCGGGAAAGAATTGCTCAAGGCTTGTGAACGCTATCTCACGGAACGGGGTGCCAGACTGATTTATGGGGGTGCCATTCGCCCTGTCGCCCCGTTCTACATGGGCTTGTACGGCGGCAGTGAGCCAATCGGCGTGTTTGAGTCGGATACGCTGGCAGTCGAACTGTACCGCAATTCCGGCTACGAAACGATCAACAAGACACTCTTGTTCCGCGTTTCACTCAAGAGTTACAAAATCCCAATCACGCCGAAAACCGTCCCGTGGCGACGAAAAATCTCATTGACCCGCACCGACTTGCCCAAACCGGAGCATTGGTGGGAAGCCTGCATGATGTGCCATTTTACATGGCTCGAACTTCAAGGGTATTTTCCTCATGACCCTGAACCGGCCGGCTCTGTTGTCATCCGTGTCACTGATTCGAGGGAAATGCCGGACTTTAAGTTGCCACCGCCCACATCTTCTGATTCGTGGATGATCTTTCACAAACGGCCTCGCACGGCAGGTCTGATGAACATCCGTGTCCGCGAAGACTGCCGCAACAAGGGGTTGTCATCCTATTTGCTCGGCGAAATGATCCGCGAGGCTCAAAAAGAAGGCGTGACCACCTTTGAAGCACAGGCTGCCGAAGATAATGCGCCGCTCGTCACTCTGCTCCGGTCAATGCGCTGGAACGTCGTCGATCGCGGCGAAGTCTTCCGAAAGAATTACTAAAGGGCACTTGAGCGTTGACAGTTTGCGTTGCAAATACCTGGCTGAATTGTTGCAAAAATCAAAAATCTCACGTGGTGTTCTTCCACCGTGATGCCAACGGTTGTTGTTTTCTTACTTTGGCTCTTCATCAGGGAAATACTTTTTGATCAGAGCCTCCGGCACCGGGGTGACGACTGTGACCATTTCGACGCTTTTCGCCTGGGTGGCATTCGCAAACGCCAGGCGTTTGGGTTTGAGGCGGTTGCCCAGGTCTTCGTCAATTTCGGTCATCTCGTATTTCAACACCAAAGGATTGATGTCGTCGCTGAACGAGACCGTCACGCGAACCGCTTCCTTCGCGTTGTCGCCGACAAGCAAATCGAACGATTCCGCCTGATCGGCGGCAGTGATTTTGACGACATTTTTGAAGGTGATCAGGGCGGTTTCAAATGTTCCGGGTTGTTCCAGTTCGGCTTTGTCGATGACCATCAATTGGCCGCCGGGATGCTTCACGCCGTTGGCTTCGTCATCGGTGCGGTTGAAAAAGACGGTGCGGGTCAGTTGCTTGAGTCCCTCCACCGGGTAGGCACTCGAAAAATCCATCGCCAGCATGTCTTCGTCATCGGCAAACGACTTGGCAATGACCACGCCTTTCGCGTCGCCGCCGGTTTTTTGCAGCGTACCGTTGATTCGCGGGACGGGATGCCCGAACGAGTTGATGACATTGCTGTCATAGCGTCTGCTGCTGAATGTCCTTTGCGTATAAACTTCACCACCCGGATCGAGCAACGGCGTCGCGCCGCCGAGCGTCACGACGTACGAACCGACATCGTTATGATTGTGATGCTCGTTGTTATGTCCCGCCTTGATCGCAAAAGCCAGCCGCGACGGATCGTTGTCCTTCGCACGACCGATCAACACGCCCGCGTCGGAAAATTCGTCACGTAAGACGGTTGCGGTCGGCAATCCATCGTCCAACGGTTTGTGCGTTGCTGTGTTGGGAAAGCCGAACAGGCCGAAGAGCGGCAGGCTGCTTGTGCCGGATTGTCCGAGCAGTTTTGTGTCGGTGTAGTCAGACAAGCACATTCCGAGTTGACGGTTCAGGTACTTCAAAATGGCGGCATCCGGTCTTGCCGTCGGGCTGCAATCGGCAAACGCCGCGTAAATGCCGGGTGCAATCATCATGCGAGGTCCGAACAGGGCAATCTCGCGAATGACGGGCGGTGCGAAAAAGTTGACTTTGCCGTCGGTGGCTTGCAGAACGGTTTCGCCCATATAAACGTAATTCCCGAAACCGTAATTCCAGTAGCCCATGCCTTCGCTGCAATAGCCGTCGGTGGTAAAGCCTTGCAGGAAAAATTCATTGTGCAACTCCGCTGACGCCACGTACCAGGCACGGCGTTCGGCGTCGTCAATCAGCGCGAGTGCCGCCCCGACCACACCGGCATGGCACACTGAGTTCCAATTGTTGGTTGTCGTGATCCACCAATTGCCGCGACCGGGATTCAAACCCTGCTTGACGCTTTTTTCGTAAGAGTCAAATGTTCGACACTCAATATTCTCCCGGATCAACTGTCGGACTTCGGGCGACAATTTGTCCTGCAACCAGTAGTCGGCGGTCGCCAAATCCCAACTCGTCGCCGACGAGGCCAGGTCGATATAATTCATTTCGCCTTTGTAAATGCCGCCGTTCGTGTCATGGGCGGGCAAGACCCACGATGGATCATTGCAAATCGCCTTGACCGATTCTTCAATCGCGGGCAGGAACCGGCCTTCGTTTTCAAAGCACTCGGCCAAAACAAGCGTGCCGACACGACTGTATTTCTGCCCCCGGACTCGCTGGTAGCGGTCGCGGTTGCCGGTTTCAAAAAAATCCATGTAAAGAGTCTCAGGTGTTTCCGGAATCGTCGTTGCCATAACCCGTTCCGCACCGGCGATGATCGCTACAACGTCGAATTGCTCCCTGAGTGCGTCCCAGGCTTGCCGGTCGGTGATTGGAACCCCGACGCCCAGCGGTTTTTCCGTAAGCATTCCGGAAATTTCCTTCGCACGTTGATCGATTTTTTCAGCACGTTCCTGCGCCAAGCCGGTCACCGTACCAAGTATTAATATCGCAATCGCAACCACAGCCATGTTTGTCAGACGAATCGGCGTCATTGTTATTTCTCTCACAGTTCGGTTTTTTCAAAGGAAAGCACAGAAAACACCCGGTTCAGGGAACCGGGGCTAATCGATTTTATGTCAATTTGGCATTAGTTGGCGTTGGCACCGCGACGTCCCTGTCCTTGCCTTTGGGGACGACCTTGCCCTTCCGCACGCGGGGCACGCGGCTGTGTGCCATCTCCTGTTTGCGGACGCTGTCCTGCCGGGCGTTCCGGACGAATGGCATTGCCTTCGTCGTCAAGTTCGAGAATCTTGACGTTTTTGACCCAACATTTGTGGTCGTGATCCTGAAAACCGATGAAGCCTTTCACGGCGAAATCATTGATTGCCCGCGGTTTGCCGTCCAACTCGTATTTGTGGTTGCCAGGAGCATCACGCTTGCCCGGCTCTTTGTAATCCTCCAGGTTTGCCGTCAGAATTTCCTCATCATTGAGTTTGACGGAAATTTGTTTGCCAAGGAACTTGATTTCAAATTGATCCCATTCACCGGCACCTTTGCTGGTATTCTTCGTTGCGGCCTTGACATCGTACAATGAACCCATCGAATTCACATTCGGCTTGTCATCCAGTTTGCTGGTGGCAACCTGAATTTCAAATCCCGTGTTGACCGGATCAGCAAGGTTCTCCATGCGGAGGAAAATGCCTGAGTTGCAAACCTCATCCATTTTGACGTCGCATTTGAGAACAAAATTTGCGAACTCCTTGTCGTAGGTTAAAATGTAACCGCCGCATCGGTAGGTTTGCATGGCACCGTCTTCGACGGCGGATGCGATTGGCTTGCCGTTGTTGTTTTTCCAACCGTCATAGTTTTCGCCGTTGAAGAGCAACTGCCAGCTTTCTCGGCGTTCTTCGCGAGTCAATCGGTTGTCCGGCGTTTGTTGTTGCGCCATGGCAAGCATTGGCAGAACCATCATGGCAACAGCAAGTGGGAACAAAAATTGTTTCATGGGAATACCTTTCTCATCAAGGGGGATTTTGCGGCCGGTTGTGTACGTCACACGGGAAAAGACCAAGCCAGCTCAATTACCCCCCATTTTATCACACCGCTTTTTCTTTTTCCAGTGGCATGGTCGCAAGCGCGACAAACCGAGTCGGAAAATGATGCCGATGGCCTTGACGGCTTCCCGGAGGTTGATTTTCGACTTGCCGAATTTGCGGTCGGTGAAGGTGATCGGAATTTCAAGCATTTTGGCACCATCACGATGCAGTAGGAAAAGGATTTCCTCGAAAAACGAATAGCCTTTCGACCGGATTCCGCCCTGTGCGACTCGTTGTGCAAGCACACGTTCGAGCGTCGAAACGCGGTAACACCGGAACGCGCCGCTGTTGTCCCGTGTGGGCAAACCCAGGCAGAATCTTGCATAACCGTTGATCATCCGGCTCATCATCCGCCGATACAGCGGCCAACCTTCGATTTTTCCGCCCGGAACATAGCGTGACCCAATGGCCACATCGATTTCCGACAACATCGCGTCAAGAAATTCCGACAATTGTTGCGGCGGATGACTGAAATCGGCATCCAGATTCATCAAAAAATCGTACCTGTTTGCAATCGCGTATTCCATGGCCGCCAGAATTGCCGTGCCCAAACCGAGTTTGCCATCCCGAATGATGTAATCGAAGTTCGGGGTAATCGATTTGTGGTTGTTGCACCACGCACCTGTTCCGTCCGGTGAGTTGTCGTCAATGACCAGGATATCAACACCCGGCAAATGATGGCGTATTGCTTCGACCAAGTGCGGGAGATTCTCAATTTCGTTGTAAGTGGCAATGGCAACAAGAGTTTTTGACATGAAAAACAGTTTTTATTTTCAAATGACAGTCATACATAAATCTTTTTGATTATCGCCAAAAAATCTCCCTGCCAGTGTGGTGGATGATGATATTGGGAGGCTATTTGGAAATTGACATTTTCATAACATGATATTTTTTCTGTACTTCGTGAAAAACAGAAAAAAGGTACAAAAAGGTGCGTGTTGGGTGACATGCCGCAGTTAAAACGGACAGAGCAAGTGTTGACATCAATGGTTGTTGTCAACTTTTTTTTCCAGGCTTTCTCAGGCATGGGGGAATCTGTATCTCTGATGTGAGAAAACAGGCATCGTCGAGAGTTTCACCGGATTCCAAAATTTTACTTCACTTCGACACTGCGGTCAATTCAAATTGTGTGTCAAAATATTTTGCTTCCACTTCATTCGGCGTTTGACAGCCCAACGAAGGAGGGGGTGAGGGATGAGGTGTGAGAGACGAGAAATGCCAACCCGTAACTTCTTCGCGTCTTCGTGGTGAATCTTGACGGTTTTGTGGTATAATGCAACTCTTGCAGGCGGTTACGCTATGATCGGCCTGTCATTCCATTTTTTTCCAGCATTCTTGTCAAGACGTCAATACTCGGATAATATTATTATTATTATTATTATTTGTAAAGGAATATGTGAAT
>Ga0099364_10011046_pt1 | contig 12370 bp, 7 predicted proteins | sample TergutTh196P3_FD_73070 | JGI IMG/M metagenome (GOLD analysis project Ga0099364, IMG submission 73070) | Microcerotermes parvus P3 segment gut microbial communities from Pointe-Noire, Republic of the Congo - Th196 P3 | ecosystem: Host-associated > Arthropoda: Insects > Digestive system > Gut ... | reverse complement strand
GGAAATAAAATCGGACGAATCTATTTTCGATACGTAAAGCAGGTCGGAAACCAGATTGTCCAGTCTTTCCGATTCGGATATTATTATATTTACGGCCGAATCTAATTCTTTTCCGTCCTCGAAAATCTTGTATTTGATTCCCTCGGCATATCCCCGGACGGACATGAGCGGGGTTTTCAGCTCGTGGGAAACGTTCTGGAAAAATATTTTACGGTCTTCGTCGTTCTTTTCCAACTTAGCCGCGGTCTGATTCATTCGTTCGTTCAAATCTATAAGCTCACGGTCTTTGAACGAGTATTCGCTCCGGCTGAAATTGCCGCGCCCTATCTCGTCGGCAAAGCTGCATAATTTCCGGAGCGGCTTCGATATGCTCCGGGAAATAAACGTAACGTATAGGATAGTAAAAATCATTGCGACGAGCAGAATAATAAGCAGCATAAAATATATATCCGACGTAAAATCGTCGTATTTGCCCGAGTTTACGTAAAACAGGGCGTAAAACCCGTTAAGATAGTAAAGCGAGCTTAAATCGACTGACGTAAAGTAATAATCGCCCGGAAGGGCGGGGGTTCTGTATATAATATTCTCCTCCGTCCAGATATTTTCGCTGATAATATTAATCAGCTCGTCAATCTCGTTTAAATTATTTATACTCTGAATTATACCGTCTTCCGAATCGGGGAAATATCTCGTATAATCGGCCGGCGAATAAATAACGGTATTTACTTCCGAATGTTCGTTTTTATTTCTTAAATATTTCACCACGGCGACATAAAGGTCTCTCGGATTGACTAACACGGTGCCCCTTATCTGTCTGTAAGGCACTTCCGCGAGAATAGATTCCCTGTTCTGTATTATATCGTTGACGGCGTTTTCAAGCTGATTCGTCATGTCCCGTTCAACATAATCGCCTATAAAAAAATTAAAACTGATAAATATCGCAGAAAAAATAAGCGAGATGAAAACGACCATAAGAAGCAGCATCCTGAAAGCGATTCCGAACGGTTTTCTTCCTGTTTTAAGATTCATAAAAAATATCGTTAAACCTCTTGATTTATTACCGCTTTTCTTTAAGCCTGAAACCGAAACCCCAGACCGTGTCGATTATAAGGTTCGTTCCCGCAAGTTTCTTGCGCAGACGCTTGACGGTATCGTCGGCGACTCTCGTTTCGGCGTCCGTTCCCGGAGCGAATCCCCAGATTTTATCCAGAAGCTCGTCTCTCGAAACGGCGCGGTTCTGGTTTTCCATTAAATAAACCAAAAGATTGAATTCGTTCGGAGTAAGCTGAATGTCAGATTCTGAATTTTCAGGTTTATTAATTGACTTAACCGTTTTTCCGGCTAAATTAACTTCGACGCCGGAGTATTTTAAAAACTGACCGGACGGAGCTTTCTTGTCCATTTCTATCCTTCTGAAAATCGCCTTGACCCTCATGACGAGCTGCATCGGCGAAACCGGCTTGGTAAAATAATCGTCGCTCCCCAAAGTAATCCCCGCGACGTAATCGGCGTCGCTGTCCCTCGCCGTAAGGATTATAATGGGAACGTCGCTTGTCCGGCGTATGTCGGAGCACACCGAAAGCCCGTCGGTTCCGGGCATCATAATATCCAGAATTACCAAATCCGGAGGCTTTTTCAGAAAAGCCTTATATAATTCGTCTCCGCTGTCAAAAGCCAGAACGTTATAGTTTTCTTTCACCAGAAAGCTTTTAATCAGTTCCTTTATGTTAGGTTCGTCGTCCGCTATATATATTAATTTTTCTCCGCCAATCAAATTCATATTCGCTAATATCCCCGAATCTTCAAAATTTTTAGTTATTATATATATTATAATCAAACTTTTATATTAATTTTGTATTAAATTATTTAATTTTTTTTAAATAATATTAAATTAAACCGAAGAATTTTAACAATTTCATGATAGAATAATATGATAATATATTATTGGAAGAATAATTGGGGAGAAAGCCGCCATGTTATGTACGGATAAATCTGTAAAATATAAAATAATAAAAATAATAATATTCGCGCTGGTTCTTGTCTTTTCAGTTCTTTTTGCCTCGGCCGTCTCGGCGGACGAAGCCGGATTTTATGTCGCGGTGGATTATTACGCCGAAAAAATAAGAATCCTGAACCCTAATTCTCTTCTCGCGCGTTACGCTCTCGAGGACTATATGGAAATATACGACAACGACGGCGTTATAAACGGCATAAACTCGGGCATAGGAAAGTCCGATTTGGCTAAAAATATATCTGTCGCGAACGACGGCGAATATATGTACGCTCTTAAAGCCGTTTCGGACGACGTTCTGGATTCGCTGGGAAGAGCGGGAAGGCAAAATAAAAAAATCGCCGCGCTAAGAAGGGAAAAATGGTTCCCCATCTACGGCGGGGGAATAGACATATCGAAAATCATACCGGCAAGGGCCGCTAAAACCCAGAGAAAGCAGTATTATATAGCGATAAGAAAAGCGGACGACGTTTTCGATTCGGAGACGGGCTACGCATCGAGAGTATCCGCGCCTATAAAGCCCAGATACAGCGAAAAAAATCTGAATAAATTTATAGAGTACGACGCGGAGAGGGAAAAAATCGTCCTATCCGGAAATTATCCCGGGGGCGATTCGCTGAATATAATATACAGATACGAATATTTTGACCCGATAAGCGGAGTTCTCGCGAAAGACAGGGAGGATTCAGGCGTAAATATAAACGCGCCCGGAAGAATATTTTACATGGGCGGGAACGTTTATATCTCTTCGAAGCCTATTGTCAGGGAAGGGCGCGAAGGGCCGGAGGTCGAGTTTGCGAGGTCGCGGGAAATCAGGTTCAGAATCCCGAAAATCTCTAATATGCCCGGGGTCTGATTCAGAAACTGTTCAGAAACGATAAGTTGAGTTGAAAATTACAGGGGTTTTATAAATTTTATGATTATGCCGGATATAAGAACAAATAGAAAAGCGAAAAAAATCAGGAGGTTTCTATCTCTGTTTATTCTTCTTGGCGTTTTGTTTTCGCAGCTCGCGGCGTTACCGGCGGCCGGTTCGCCGGTTTTGGATTACGCCGCGGGCGGGGTTTCTTCGTTTGAGCTCCTGGACGAGAACACGGGCGTAAACGTCATGGGAACTATTTTAAATAAATCGTCGGCAAAAGACGTCGCCTCGTATTACGACCCGAATATCTGCACCCGGCTGAGCTTCGCGAACGTAAGGATTTTTATAAACGGCGGAATAACGGTAGACTGGAGCGGGAACGGGTATTACTGGCGAGCCAGGTCGCTTAATTCCGAAGCGGCCCAGGTAACGGGCGAACGCATGACGGACGGGGATAAAGATTATTATACGGACGACGTCTATAACGAGGATTATTTTCTCCGTATCGACGTTTTCTCACCCGGAACGACCGTGATAGACGTCGAGGTTTCGGCGAGTCCGGATATGACAGGAAGCATTGCCAGGACGTTTACGGTAAGGGTGATAGACGATTCGAGGGACGGCGAAACCAGGGCTTCTTTCAGGAGGGGCGCGTCGGATTTCGCCCTTGACTTAGACGGCGAGGTGAGAATAAACATGACGGAAACGGCGGAGCTTCTAATCGCGTCCGTTACTGCGTACGATTACTCTGATTTAAGCGCGGGAAACGCGAATTTTGAGAGGACGCTGACCGATTATTCGTGGACGGCCGAGGTAATAAACAAAACGGGCGCCGCTCTCGTGAGCTCTTCTTCAGACGGGATTTATCTTTCTGAAACGGCCGCGTCGGTCTCGGAGGATAACCCGGGAAATAAAATATTATATATAAGGCCGCTGAAAGAGGGAACGGCCGATATTGAGTTCGCCGTAATCCACGGCGAATACGGCGGAGAATATAACGCGCCGGTAAGAACGGTACAGACTATAAGATTATTTATATCGAGAGTCGTGGGAAATCCGGAATTTAAACCGGTTTCGCGGCTGTACGGACAAGACAGCCGTCCGGAAGAAGTCCGGATAGAATTAGAAGATTTTTATGTTTTGGTAAACGGCGAGAAAAGAACCGCGGAGCAGCTCGTAAACAGCGGCGACGCCGTTTTTACGGCGTACATAACCGTTCCCAAAAATAAAATGGACCCGTCCGTTCAAATAGGGGAAATAGGGGAAACAACGGAAACGACTGGGATAATAGAAACAGAGGAAGAAAATCAGGATGAAAACGGCGAAGATAATGCAGATAACGAAGATAACGGGGATTTGATTCTGTGGGAATCGAATCCGGCAAATATGACCGAGGCGGTTCAAGTAATAGAGATGGACGGGGATTTTTTGCGGAACCCGTTTATCTATACGCCTCTGACAGACGGCGCGAGAGTGAAAATCGATATAAACGGACAGGCATATAACGAATATAAATCGGCCGTTAGATATATAGATATAAAATTCGTTACGGAAGACGACGACGGAAAATTGGCGTCGCTGAATTTTATTGGAGACGGAAAAGAGATATACGACGGAACAATTATCGAAGCCGGAGTGGACAGATACGGCAATGCGGAGAGGGCTGTAGTTTTAGACGGCTTCGAAGCCGAAGTCTATGACCCGGCGGGAGTTTCGTCGGGATATAAAAGACGGCTGGACTCGTATCTGTATGTATTGAAAGCCGAGACTGACAGACCGGATATTATAAAGCTTGAAGCCGAACCCGGCGGCGTAATAACCGCGCTCCCGCTGAAGGCGGGTTCGGCCGAAATAAAAATCACGGCAGACGCATACGACGGACGTTCTTCTTTTGAGGTTGCGTTTCATATAAATTCGTCTAATATCGGTCTGTTTCCCGAAGACGAGGGAATCGTTAAGTCAATCGAACTGAAAAGGAACGGGGAGAATCAAAAAATATATACCGGGGAAAATCAGATTGTATATATTAAAAGCGGCGACCCCAACGCTCTGACCGTCAATATAGACAGGGTGACGGCGGCGGCAAACGACCCGGGGTCCGAATATACTGAAGAACTGAAGAATTACAGATGGGATATATCGCAGGCTTACGGCTCTCTTCTGGAGTTTGAAAGGACGTGGGGGATTTCCGATACCGACGGCAAAGCCGATATAAAAATCGGCGCGCCAAAAATAGAAAACACGGAAAGCGAAAGAATCGCGGTCACGCTGAGAGTGACGCCGTATGCGGCGTCATACGATGAGGAAGGTCGCGAAACCCGAAGATACGACAGGGATAAGTCTCTCGCGGTTTCTTTTAATATAATAATAAACGAACTGGGCGGGAAGTTTGAACTTGAAATAGATTACCAGGAGGAGAGAATATATATAGTGACGTCGAGGGCGGGAGAAGACAAGGGCTATTATAATTTTAACGGCTCTCCGGAATATATGTACTCCCTTAAATCCGGAGCGGATAATTCCCGGGAGGAATGGTTTCCGTTTATGGGAAACTCGATGGATATAAGCTCGCTTATTCCGAAGGGAGGAACGTCGCCTTTTGCCGTGTCCGTGAGAGAAATCGGCGCGGAGCCCGAGAGCGACGGCAATTATTCGGCCGATAACAGAAAAATCGCGGAGCTCTATCCGAGACGTCCCGTGACCGCGGCCGAGAGAAGGGCGATAGTTTACAGAGACGAAAAAATTATATACGAAGGTCTCGAATCCGGTACCGAGTATATCTTTTACAAAATCGGTTCGGGAGATTTCGAGAGAGGGGAAATCAACGCTAATTCGGGTATAAGCGCGCCGGTGACGGCAAATCCTACGGGAAACACGGTGACCGTGAAATTTGCGGCGTATCTCGATTACGCGAACGAAGAGAACAACAGGTTCGCGTCGGCGGAATTTAATATAAAAATTCCCGCGGCGGGCAGGATGCCGGTCATAAAAGACGACAGACGGCGGAAATACAGCGGATTTACGGACAGAATGATGTGGAGCGCGTCGATTACGCCGGAATCTGAAGGCGGAGTATGGGAGAACTGCGCGAAAGGAGCGGTTCGTTACGAAAATTTAAAGCTCGCTTTCCCCGGTCTTGAAAAAGACGAGGAAGAAGATTTCTATAATCTTTACGTAAAAACCGCCGCGGCTTCAAGAACCCCGGAATCAAATATTCTGAACCTGAAAATACCGGCGGCAAAATATGAAAGATAAAATATAAAAGATTAAGAGACAAGAGATAATAATAATTAAATTACGGCGGTTGTTTTATTATGCAGAATTTAACGGATTTTTTCGGATATATAAGAAATACCGTTCTGTCGGTCAGACCGGTGATTGATATAATAGATATAACGATAGTCTCGGTGATGATATATTACGCGGTTAAATTTATAAGGGACAGGAGAGCGGCAAAATTATTAATCGGCATTTTTCTGATGGCGGTCGTGTATCTGATAAGCGACGCCCTCGGAATGTACGTTTTGAGTTTCGCGCTTTACAGCATATTCCAAGTGGGTATAATATCCCTGATAATACTGTTTCAGCCCGAGCTGAGAAGCCTTCTCGAAAAAGTGGGCGGAACGTCGATACATTCCATCAACAGAATAGTCGACCAGAGAAATATACAGAAAGTGAATAATTCGATAGATATAATATCAAAGGCGGCGGCCGAGTTTTCCGCGGTGAAAAGAGGCGCGCTTATAGTTATAGAACGGACGACGAAGCTCGGCGATATAATAAAAAGCGGGATACTGCTTAAAGCCGAACTGAGCGCGCCGCTTCTGAAGAATATTTTTTACGACAAGGCGCCTCTTCACGACGGAGCGGTTATAATCGGCAGCGACCTGACGGTGGAGGCGGCGGGGTGTATCCTGCCTCTGTCGGTCAGCGAGGATATACCGGCCGACGTCGGCACCCGTCACAGGGCGGGGCTCGGAATCAGCGAAAACAGCGACGCCGCGGTAATTATAGTGTCTGAAGAAAACGGAAAAATATCGGTCGCCGTAGACGGCAGACTCGAGAGAAATTTCGATTTGTATTCTCTCAAAAAAAAGCTGAGTTCTCTTTTGCTCGATAATTCGAACGTAAAAAATATCAAGCACTCAAAAAACAGAAACAGAAAAAATAAAAATAATAACGGGTGATTTTATATATATGAGCGAACAGACCGGGGATAAAAGTAAAGATAAGCCGGAAATTCCGGACGGAGAAGAAAATATAAAGAATATAAAAAAATCAAAAGGGGATTTTTTCCTGAAAATCATATCGGCTCTCACGGCCGTTCTGATATGGTTCTGGGTGGTCGGATTCGAAAGTCAGGTTACGCAGAGAAGGTTCGCGTCCATACCCGTCGAAATAAAAAACCAGAACGAGATGAAGTCGAATTACGGGTATTCTATGCTTGTCGACAAAGAATTATATATAGACGTTATTCTGGAGGGCAAGAGCGCGCACCTGAACAGATTAAAACCTCAGGACATAGAGGCGTATATAGATTTGAACAGGGTGTCGCAGTCGGGAGAGCAGTCTCTGCCCATTGAAATAAAAGAGATGGATTACGTTCACGTCGCCGACCAGAGTCAGAGCAGCACGCTGCTGTATATAGACAGGGAGAGCAGCGTTACGATTCCGGTAGACGCGAGAATCGTCCAGATGGTAAAAGAACCCGGCGTCGAGATAGGCGAGCTGGGGTTAAGCGCGGGTTCGGTTACGGTTTACGGACCGGAGGGGGTTTTGAAAACCCTGGACCACGCGCTCGTAAATTTATCTCTGGGAGCGGTCGAGCGGCCCGTTACGGTCACCGAAAAATTTATACTGATAGACGGCGACGGGGAGGAAGTGAGAAACCAATACGTATCGACGAGGGAAGCGGCGACGGTAGAAGTGTACGTTCCGGTGACCATGACGAAAGAAATAGATTTAACCGTGAATTTCAGGCACGGATATTACAATGAGAAAAATACGGAGATAACTATATATCCCGAAACTATCGAAATAAGCGGCTCTCCCGATTTGGTTAAAAATATTTCGGAATATAATATAGGGATAATCGACGAGAAAAGGCATGAAACGGACGCGACGGTAACGATGCGGCTGTTTTTGCCCGGAGGAATAACGAGCGGGGTCCATACGGCCGAAGTGGGAATAAAATTCAGGGACGTCGAAACGAAGACTATAAATATATCAACAAGGCAGAATTCGAATTTTAATATTATACGGCCGCCGAATCTGGAATACGAAATAAGAGAAGAAAGAATAGAAATAAAAGTTCTGGGGAATCCGTCGGTTCTGCGCCTTGTAAATTCATCGAGGGTCTCGGTTACCGCGGATATGAGCGCGCTTAACGAGAGGGGCGCGCATATGGTTCCCCTCGAAATAGAAATAATAAATAATAATCCGGATAATCCCGCGTTCTGCGTGGGCGAATATTTTATAACCGCGGAGGTCTATTAAGATAGAATGATAAGTAAAGCGTACGTAAAGGAAATAATAGGCGGCAGAGCGGTCTTATCCGTAAAAAGGGAGTGCGCGTGCGAGCTTCGCGAGAACTGCGATGTGAAAAAATGCCTTACGCTGCAAGACGAAGCGATTGAGATTGTAACGGATAACAGTAAAATCGGGGCGAGAGCCGGCGATTTCGTGGAAGTCGAAGGGAAAACGCCCGCGATTCTGCTCTACTGCCTGGTTGTTTTTATTCTGCCGGTTTTTACGGGGATATTTTCATATTTTATAGCCGGCAAACTAACGGAAAATATAATCGTTCCGTATATTATATCCGGGATTTCTTCCGGGATTTCTATGATTCTGTCGTGTTTCCGGATTAACGCGGCGGCAGAGAAAAGAGAAGATTATAAAATAACAAAAATATTGGGAGAGTAATTTTAATATAATGTCTGAATGGAATATAGAGAGTCATGATAGCGAACGGGTGGCCGGTATTGCGGGGGAATTTAAAATAAGCGAAGTGTGCGCGAAGCTTTTGCTTAACAGGGGATATAACGCGGACGGCGAGGTTCAAATCAGAGAAACGCGGGCTTTTCTGGATAAATCAAGGGATATTCTCCACGACCCGTTTTTGATGTCGGACATGGATAAAGGGATAGACAGACTGCAGAAAGCGCTGATAAACAAAGAAAAAGTAATGGTTTACGGAGATTACGACGTCGACGGTATTTCGTCCGTCTGCGTTATGTATATATATCTTGAAGGCATAGGGCTCGACGTTTGCTATTATATCCCGGACAGGTTTGAAGAGGGGTACGGCATAAATAAAAACGCGGTGGACAGAGCGGGAGAGAAAAATATAGATTTAATTATAACGGTCGACACGGGAATAACCGCGGAGGAAGAAACCCGGTACGCAAAAGAACTCGGCATAGATATAATAATAACGGACCATCACGAGTGCCATAACAGACTGCCTCGGGCGGAAGCGGTCATAAATCCGAAGAAACCGGGATGTAATTATCCGTTTAAAGAACTTGCGGGGGTCGGCGTCGCGTTTAAGTTTATTACCGCGCATAATATAAAATACGGAGAAGACAATATAATAGACTTCGAGGGTTTCTGCGAGTTCGTAGCGATGGGGACCGTCGCGGACATAATGAGCCTGACCGGAGAAAACAGGGTCATGACCGATTCCGGACTGAAAAAAATGAGGGTCTCGAAAAATTTCGGCGTGAACGCCATACTGGAGGGTTATTTTAAATATAAGGGGAAAACCCGGGTTTCGACGGATATAATAGGATTTTATATCTCCCCCCGCATAAACGCGGCGGGAAGACTCGCGAAGGCGGATAAGGCCGTGGAGCTTTTTCTGTCAAAAACGAGAAGCGCGGCGGAAATTATAGCAGAGGAGCTGTCCGTTTTAAACAGACGCCGCCAGGAAACCGAAAAAGAAATAATGGCGCTTGCCGAAAACCAGCTGGAAGATATAGAGGACAGGGCTCAAAAAACGGTGATAATACTGCGGGGTGAGGACTGGAATCAGGGCGTAATCGGCATAGTGGCCTCGAAACTCTCCGAAAAATATAACAAGGCGTTTATTTTGTTCGCCAAAGACGCCAACGGCGAATATAAAGGCTCGTGCAGAAGCGTGAAGAATATAAACATAACCGAAATGCTTTCGCAGTGTTCGGATATTCTGTTAAAATACGGCGGCCACGAGAGGGCGGCGGGACTCTCCGCGGAATATAAAAATATAGAAGAGCTGGATAAAAGGCTGAACGCTTACGCCCGGGAAAACAATATAAAAACGACGGACGATAAGATATACGACATAGAGTGCGGGGTATCCGCAGGAAATATAACCTGCGATACAGTCAGGGAGCTTGAAATACTCGAGCCGTTCGGGAACGGCAATAAAGTTCCGCTGTTTGCGCTTACCGGCTGCAGAATATTGAATATCACGCATATCGGCGAAAACAAGCACATAAAAATCGAACTGGAGCAGAACGGATTTTCCTTCGAGGCGATTTATTTTAATATGGACGCCGCCGGCTTTGAATTTGACAAATCCGATATTATAGACATAGCCTGCAACATCGGCATAAACGAATTTATGAACAGGGAGAAAGTCCAGTATATAATACGCGGCGCAAGGCTTAACGAAGAATACGGGAGAGAGTATTTGTCGGAAAAAGAGAACTACTATAAATTTATAAACAATAATTCCGGGGTAAGAATACTAAAAGGCGACGTTCCGGACAGAGAGGATTTTAAGTCGGTTTATATCTTTCTCGTAAATTCTTTTAAAAAAGATATATCGTACGATTTTGAATACAATTATAATATAAATAAAATGCAGACGAAATATATCGAATCTTTGAGCGGTTTAAATAAAAAATTCTCAAGGTTTAAATTCAGAGTTATACTCGATATATTCTGCGAAACCGGCATAATAAATATAGAGCATGATTTCTGCGATATAAACAGGATAAAAATAAACGGTTATTATAATAACAGGAATAAAATAGATTTGGACAGTTCGAATCTATATAAAAAACTTAAAAATTTACGGTGATGATTTTATGAACTTTTACGATATGTTCCGGATTTTAAAGCAGTTCCTGATTAATTCGGGCAAAGCGGCGGATATAGGAGTAATAACGTCGGCGTTTGAATACGCCGCGGCTCTCCACGCGGACCAGTACAGGAAATCGGGGGAGGACTATATCTGCCATCCGATCGCGGTCGCGCAGATATGCGCCAATTTCGGCTTTGACACGAACTGTATATGCGCCGCTCTGCTGCACGACGTGGTTGAGGACTGCTCCGAAGAAACTAATATAAACGAAATAAGAAAGCTTTTCGGTTCGAGAGTGGCGTCTCTCGTAGACGGACTGACGAAATTCAAAGGCATGAATCTAATCTCGAAAGAAGAGGAGAGCATAAGAAACCTGCGTAAAATGTTTTTCGCGACTTCTGAAGATTTGGGCGTTATGTTCGTAAAACTCGCCGACCGTCTGCATAATATGCGGACTATATCTTCTATGCCCGAAGAGAAGCAGAAAACAATCGCTCTCGAAACGATGCACGTGTTCGCTCCCGTGGCGCAGCGGCTGGGCATACGGAAAATGAAAGAGGAGCTCGAGGAACTTAGCTTCCAGAGACTTGACCCGATAGGTTATAAGACGATAAAAGAAGATATCGACAAAAAATTCGGCGAGTCAAGGGATTTTATAGAAGACAGTCAGGAGAAAATAAAATACAGGTTAAACGCGGATAATATAAAATTCACGTCGGAAGGCAGGGTGAAAACAGTCGCCAGCGTCCACAGGAAAGTGTTTTTGAAAGGCAAATCTCTGGATGAAATATATGATTTTTACGCCGTAAGATATATAGTTAATACGATAGACGAAGTATATTTGGTACTCGGAATAATACACAGAATGTTCAATCATATACAAAGCCGATTCAAAGACTATATATCGACCCCGAAATCAAACGGATACAAGTCTGTCCATACGATTATTATAAACGACAGAGGCGTTCCAATGGAGATTCAGATAAGAACGAGGGAAATGCACGAAACTGCGGAGTTCGGAGTGGCGTCGCACTGGAGATATAAAACCGGGGAGGAAACCCCGAAAGACATAGAACAGAAGCTTACATGGCTGAAATCTCTGGTTGAGGCCGGAACGGATACGAACGACCCCGATGAATATTTGTCCATGGTCAAAATAGATATTTACGGCGACGAAATATTTTTATACACGCCCAAAGGCGACGTTAAACAGCTTACGAAAGGCTCTACCGCGGTCGATTTCGCATACGCGATTCACTCGGATATAGGCAATAAAATGACCGGAGCGAAAGTAAACGGTCTGATATATCCCATAAACTCGGAGCTCGAAAGCGGCAAACAAGTCGAAATCCTGACGTCGAACTCGTCGAAGGGACCCAGCAGGGACTGGCTCTCTTTCGTCAAAACCGGCGAGGCGGGAAATAAAATA
>Ga0099364_10011045_pt1 | contig 12370 bp, 13 predicted proteins | sample TergutTh196P3_FD_73070 | JGI IMG/M metagenome (GOLD analysis project Ga0099364, IMG submission 73070) | Microcerotermes parvus P3 segment gut microbial communities from Pointe-Noire, Republic of the Congo - Th196 P3 | ecosystem: Host-associated > Arthropoda: Insects > Digestive system > Gut ... | reverse complement strand
TGTATGCGAGGTTGTTGTAAGAGGCGGAGCGTTTGATACGGCAATTCCTACGGCAATACTTGAAGGGTGGAAATCAATAGATAGCTTTGAGAGAATGTTAACTGAACTCGACTCTATTGAAACAAACGATGACTTGATAATTGAGCTTAATACACAACCAATGCAGGACAGAAGCGCATCGCCCAGCAACGAGTATTTAAGCGAGATCAGGGAAAGAAGGCTAAGAGAAGGAAGTCTTCGCATTTTTAGTTCAGGATATTTTGTTGATGGTCTTATGCGTAAACAATTAGAAATTCGTCCTAATGACAGAAAATAAAACAAGTCAACGTTATATTGTTGAAGGCAGAACTACAGTGCATGTAATTAGTTATATTTTGGAGGAACGATTTGAGCTTAAAGGTTAAGCGCGACGAATCTAATAGCAGTAAGCTTAGAAGCGGACACGAGCCTGGTCAAAGTGCGCGTGTTAATCCCACGCAGCCAGTTTCTCCAGCTTTTTTTGTTAGCATAGAAGATGCTGAAATGAGAGAACTTCTGAAACAGCTTGATTCTATCACATACAAGCTTTCGATGTTCCCAACGGAAAAAATGATGTATGAATACAAATGTATAGTTGGGGAACTAATGCGACGTTCGATGTCAGTATACCATTTGCGCAAAGACCTGAGGTGGAGGCGCAGTGATAAAAGCCTTTATGTTACTATTGAAAAAATAGAATCGGATTTGAATGAGTTGGAAGAGTTGTTTTTACGCGAAGGTCTAAGAACTCGCGGATTTTTCCTTATTGAAGAGATCAAGGGATGTTTAATATCTCTGCTGATATAGATAATTCGCGCGTTTGGGAAGAGCTTGAAAGAGAGATTGCCGAAGGCTATTTTTCTCATGCTTTGGCAATAAGGTGCTTGGAGTATATGCATTTGGAATTTGTTATGAAATTAGGTAAACTTTTGCTTGGGGATAATGGATGGGTTGAAGGTAGACATCCCGACCTTTTATTTGCCGGAGAAAACTCTATGAAGAACCAAAAGCCTCCAACAATAGAAGAATGCCGCTCGTTCATGAGTGAAATTTCGCTCATGCCCGTTTTTTCGAGTCGTAGGCTTGGAGTTATTATGTTCGCTGATAATCTATTGCTTCCAGCCGCAAACAGTCTGCTTAAAATAACTGAAGAACCTCCGTCGCATGTAAATCTGCTTTTTATGATGCAAAACGATACGTTGTTACCAACGCTAAGGAGCAGGGTTCGCTATGTTTCTATTCTATCCGATTCTTACATGGCGCCAGACAGGATTCCTGACAATGACACTGAATGGCTGGAATGGGGAAAAAATGTGAAAGAGATTGCCGATATTGTTTCTTCACTTGAAAAATGGAGTAATTATAGTTTGGAAAATGGAAACGCTGAGATAGCATTTAAAATAGAGAGAGTACGTTTATTGATTAACACAGGAAAACTATCTAAACCTATGGCGCAAGACCTGGTTTTATTAGCTCTTAAGGAGGAATTAGCAGTTGAGCATTTATTTGGCGATTTTTGGTAAACCCAGATATTTAGGGTTGGTAGATATAAAAAATCAGTGTAGCGGAGGAACATGGGTTCTTTTAAAAACTATGCGCGGTCTTGAAATGGGTTTTTTAGGCGGCGCTCTTTCTGAGGAACAGGAAGAAAAGTACCGAAGAGTTGGTAATGACGAAGCTGACGAAACAAATCTTCATGGAACAGAACCAATGCTTCAGGAGGTAACTTTTGTATCTATGGCTAGTAAGGAAGAGATAGGAGTTTTTAATCAAAATCATGTTGACGAGGATGAAGCTCTTATAAAATCAAGAGTCTTGCTAACAGGGCATAAGCTGCCCATAAAACTGGTTGAAGTTGAATACTTATTTGATAAGAAAAAATTATTTTTTTATTTTACATCTGATAACAGGGTTGATTTCCGCGCATATGTTAGAGATTTAGCAAGAGAATTTCGCACTCGTATTGAAATGAGGCAAATTGGAGTAAGGGATGAGGCGCGTTCAGCAAAAGGAATTTCACAATGTGGTCGCCCTTGTTGTTGCAGCTATTGGCTTCATAAATTTACGCCAATTTGCATAAGAATGGTTAAAGAGCAGAACCTTGCTCTAAACCCTACAAAAATATCGGGGCTATGCGGGAGACTAATGTGCTGTATGTCTTTTGAACATGATATGTATGGAGAGATTTGGAAAAAACTGCCAAATCCCGGCTCAAAGTTAAAAACTCCAAATGGAAACTATATTGTGGATGGAGTTGATTTAAACAGAAATGCGGTGCTTATCCGGTTCCCGGAAGGCAAAGATGTTTCTATTCCGGTAGACGATTTTGAGAAATTCAAACAAACTGTGTCTTCCGGCGAGACTTGGGAAACGTTGGGAGATCAAATAATTAATCGACCTCAGATCACGAGGCAGATCAAGGAAGATTTTAGAGATGTCGGCGAAAACATCCGAAGACGGCATTCGAATAAACAGGAAAAAATCACCCTTGACGAGCATTTAGCCAAGGATAGCAGCAGTAATGATGATGCTGATTCGAGAAAGAAAGCCGCGCGATCTAAAACTAAAACAAATGAGAAAGAAATCAGCGAGAAAGAAAAGGAAAAAAATGTCAAACGTAAACATAAATTGCGAAAAAAGAAATCGCGTGAAAAAAATGTATACGGCGACGCAAAAAAGGAGTGAGACATCTGTCATTACTAAATAAGTTAAAGAATAGCCTAACGAAAGTAAAAGAAAAATGGAGTAATGGAATTGTTTCATTATTTGCTTCCGGGACTGAGATTAATACTGGATTCTGGAACGACCTTGAGGAAGCATTAATAGCTGGGGATGTAGGGCTTGATGTATCCGAAAAACTTGTGGAACAGCTTAAGGCTATATCAAAGAAAGACAAAATTAATGATAAGTCGGAACTAAATAAGGCGTTCATTAAAATTCTTACGGATGGATTATTATCAGTGAAAGGGATGGGAGAACCCTTTATGATTGATAATGAGACTTCTCCTTTTGTTTTTTTGTTAGTTGGGGTGAATGGGAGTGGAAAAACCACATCCGCTGCAAAACTGGCAAAACAATTCCAGAATGAAGGCAAGTCTGTGATTTTTGCCGCAGCTGATACATTTCGCGCTGCAGCTGTTGATCAGCTAAAAACTTGGGGGGAGAGAACGGGAATTCGCGTTGTGGCTCAACAACAAGGAAGCGATCCTGCGGCTGTCGTTTTCGATGCTATAAAAGCGGCTCGCTCTTCCGGTACTGACATTTTGATAGTTGATACGGCAGGACGGCTGCACTCAAAACATAACCTTATGGAAGAACTTAATAAAACATACAGAATAATAGAACGTGAAATTGGCGCTTCATCAACGGAAGTTGTTTTAGTGTTAGATTCTGTTATGGGGCAGAACGGGCTTGCTCAAGCCGAGGTATTTGGAAAAAGCGCTCCTATTTCTTCAATCATTTTATCAAAATATGATAATACGGCTAAAGGTGGTATTGTTATCGCAATATCTGAAAAATTATGTATACCTGTCAGGTACATTGGGATTGGTGAAAAAGTGGATGATCTTATACCTTTTCACCCTGAAGAGTTCATAAAAGCTCTTATTGGAGATGATAATAATGTATTATAGACGAAAATCAGACATTCTAAATACTCTTAGTTTTAATTCCACTCTTGGGGAAATAATAAGAATACTATATTTTATTGCTCTTGATTATTGTGTTTTGCGCTCTGTCGACAGAGAAAAAATAATATGCATATCAAAAGACCAACTAATAGCATTGTTAGAACGAGGTTACTCTGAAAAGAAAGTTGAAGAGGTTTTTTCTTTGGCTGAAGAAAAGGCCTTTAAGTCGCTTAATATAGAAGAATTAGGAGTTGAATTGGCTAAGTGCGAAGTTCTTGTTATTAGCGAAGAATCCGGCGAAATCATGAGGTTTTCTGAAGCAAATGTAAACATAGGACCGGAATACCCTTCCTGGTGGAAAATACCACTTCCTCTCGCTATTCTGTTAAAGAAAAAAATAGTGATTAACGAAGCGGCAAATAGTATGTTAATATCAACGCCTCTATTGGGCATTAAACTGGAAGCCTTACCTTTGGAACAAAAGGAGTTTTACGCAACGATAGAAGAAAATGAGAAGCCGCATTCAGTGCTGTTCAAACACTTGGATAAAAGAGTATATTTAATTGAAGACGTTACTCAGGATGTTGAAACAGCAGGCGATATCATATGGTGGGCATCTGTTGGAAAAGCTTTTGCTTCAAAAATGAAAAGCGAAGGTAAGATTTTTGCTAAAGAAGGAGAAGAAGGCGACTTCTTTGAAACTGAAGAAATAATTTCATGCGATTGGGATGGCAAAAACATTGGTAAATTGTGTATAGGGCGCAAAATTGAGAAACCCAAAGTATCAAAAAGGACCAGAAAAAAGTGAAAGAGTTTATTGACCATCCGGTTAAACTGATATCAGGAGTGTTATATTCTACTGAAGAATCTTTGAATTGGGTTAGAAACGAACTTTACAAACTGTGGGGAGAGGAAGAACTTATCAGCAAGTCTTGGGTTTTTGATATGACTGACTACTATAAAGATATATCGCCTTCGCTTTTTCGGCGTTTTATAAGTTATAAAGGGCTACGCAGCGCGGCTGATATTGTAAACTGGAAATTATCTTCATGCCGTATTGAAGAAATGAGCGGCGCCAGTAGAACCGTAAACATTGACCCTGGTTATATTGATGGCGCAAGACTTGCCCTTGCTTCAACCAAAGATCATGCCCATAGGGTTTATATAAGGGATGGAATCCATGTTGAAATTACATTGAGATATCAAAATAAAAAATGGAAACCTTTTGATTGTACTTTTCCTGATTTTGCCTCGGGGCTATATGATGATTTCCTTTCGGAAGTACGAAATACATGGCTTATCAATATGAAGAACTGATTGAAATGCATGGAAGACATTGAGATAACGGCTCTATTGGATGATTTTGCAATCTATTTAACATCGGAAAGAGGACGAAGCCCGAATACCGTCTCCTCATATATGTCTGACCTTAGAAACTGGGTACAGTATTGTGAGAAGCAATCACTTCAGGTTTTTCCTCCAACTATGGAGAATACTTTATTATTCCAAAATCATCTTAGAGAAACTCAAAAGAGCCGCTCCACACAACAGAGAACTTTAGCCGCTATAAGGTCCTGGGTGAAATTTGTGGAGAGCGAAAAAGAATACTCAGACAATGATCTTTATCTTCCTGAATTGCCTCAAAAACAGCAAAAAGAGCCGCGTATACTAAACGAAGCTGAGATTAACAGGCTTTTTGAATCCATCAAGGGAATTGAACCGGTTGATATCAGGGATTGCGCGATTCTTGAGGTTGGATACGGATGTGGACTGCGGGCCAGCGAACTTTGCGACGTAAAACTGGAAGACATAGATTTTGATACAAAACTCTTGCGCGTCACGCATGGAAAAGGCAATAAATCCCGCGTTATTCCATTCCTTGGAGCAGCTTGCAATGCCGCGCGAGGCTGGATCAACGTTCGTAATACTTTGAGTAAAAAAATAACTGAAGGGTCGCGCTATTTATTCATTTCCAGATCGGGGAAAAAGCTGCACAGAGAGGATATCTGGAGAATAATTCGAAAAAGAGGACTAGCCGCCGGAATTCCAAGGAACAGATTGTTTCCTCATATCCTCCGGCATAGCTTTGCCACCCACCTGATATCGCACGGAATGGATTTAAGAACTCTGCAGGAAATGCTTGGACATTCTTCAATAATCACGACTCAACAATATTTACACTTCGATCAGGAAATGAGGACAATTTATGACAGCTCTCATCCAAGAGCGTGAGGCGCTCAAAAAAGACGACCGCGCTCCAAGGCTTTTTCAGCGACGCAACCCAAGGGCGTAGGGAGTGCGCGCAAACAATATAATTGTGCTAATATATTGAATGACTTACGCATTGGATGAGAATATCTTTTGGCGCATTATCCGGTATATGAGATTAGGAGGAATGTCAATGATTACCAAATTAGCAATTAAAGGTTTACGTTGTTTTAAAGATTTTACACTTGATGGCATCGCTCCAATTACTCTTATAGCCGGTTCAAATAACGTAGGCAAATCTACGCTTCTTGAGAGTTTGTTTTTATTTTTTAACAGAAACTCAAACGACATTTTTATCCAACTTAACGCAATTCGTAGAATATCTTTGGTAAATCCATCTCCCAAAATGCTGTGGGAACATTTGTTTACAAATATGGATATGAACAATGCCATTGAGATTTCAATAGAAAACGACCTTGGTGAAACCCAAAGAATTGTTATTAATAAGGAAAATAAGTTTCCATTGTCTTCACATATCTCGTTGCAGCATAATACCGAATTATTTGGATTGCCTTTAAAATACAGCTATCCGTTGAAGGTATGCTATTCTGAGGCGGATGGTAATGAAATAATCACGTATTTTACATTAACGGAAAAGGGTATTGTTCTGACTTCGCCAAATTCCATTGAGGCAACTGAACCGTTTACACCTTATCTTAGCTCAAATGCATTGCCTACGCCCCAGCAAGTAGCAGAACTGTTCGGCATACTTGAGCTTCAAGGAAAGAAATCGCAGTGTATTGAAATTCTTCAGTTGTTGGAACCTCGAATTAAAGATATGTCTGTTATCGTTATTAGCGGGATAAGCAGTGTCTTCGCTGATATTGGGTTAGCGTCGAAGATTTCAATGAATATGCTTGGCGACGGAACGAACAAATTGTTGAGTATTGTCCTCGTTATGTTGGCAAACCCAGGCGCGGTATTTTTAATTGATGAAATTGAAAATGGATTCCATTACTCATTCTACCCCAAGCTATGGGAAATAATTGGAGAGCTTGCTATTATGACAGGATGCCAAGTATTTGCCACGACGCATAGTTATGAATGCATTACCGGCGCAACTGTGTTAGCTGAGGATACTGGCAAATCAGAAATGTTTAGATTTATTAGATTAGATTGGCATAATGATGAAATTACTCCCAAAGCATTTGAAAATGATTCCTTCAGGTATGCAATTGAAAACAATTGGGAGGTAAGATAGTGGCGCAAGATAAAAATGTAAAGAACGAGAACGAGAACGAGAGGTGGAAAATTGAATCCCCTCATTTAATTATTTGCGAAGGTCGTGACGATGAAGGTTACCTTTTATCATATCTTAAAAATATTAAAATGGATGAAAAATTTCAAGTAAAGAATTGTAAGGGAAAAGATAAAATACCGAGTTTCATCAAAGGGCTCGAAAATGCAGTAGGATTCAAAGATTTAAAGTCTTTGATTATTATACGAGACGCAGACGAAAAGCCAAAGGAAGCTATTGATTCTATAAAAAATGCTCTGGGAGATAAAAGAGATAAAGGAGATAAAAGAGATAAAAACAGATTTGCGGTTCCGAGTAAGCCATGTGAAGTCGCTATCCCAAAGGAGGAAGAACGCAAAGTAAAAGTAGGATATGCGTTGTTCCCTAAATTTAATTCTGAAGATACGCCTGGCAGACTTGAGGATTTATGCCTCAGCACCCTTAAGGAGTCTGCGAGAAAACACGAGAAGATTGCTGTTAGCGCTGTTGAACAATGCGGGAAACTAAAACACCCACATAAAAGCAAACTTCATACATGTCTATCATTGACCGATGAGTTTGTTGGCTTAAAGATTGGCGAATCAGCGAAGGCACAAGCTTTTGACTTTTCCGCAACAGAGTTGGAGCCTCTAAAAGAATTATTATTAACGATGCTTAACTAAGCGATTGATAAATGTTGTGTAGTTTAACTATTAATAACTTGAACGAAGGTGTATATATTGAATAAACAAGTTGAAGGACAAAGTAATATGCCTGTGTGGATGCGCATTTTTTCTCTTATTATGGGCGTTTTACTCCTTGGAGACGGCATGAGACGTTTTGCTGCGCCTCAGGAGGCAAGAGATTTATATTCATTTATGTCATATGTTTTTGTGGGCTCAATCTGTTTCCTTATATTTGGTTATTCGCGCCGTTTATTCGTTAACGAGGAAGGATTAATTCAGACAGTAAATATATGGGGAAGAAAGACAAAAAAAGTGCTAATAGCATGGAACGATGTTGAACGGGTGTTTTATACAGAACAAAAAAACGCGTTTACGGCAGGCTTCGAACGCGGCAATAAAGGTTATAGAATAACAGTGGACACAAAAGATAGGGATGCATTACGCGAGTTGGTTCAGTATTATTATAAATAAAACATAGATGGAGGATTTTAAATGAAGCTTACTGATAAAAGATTTCTCGTCATTGGAGGATCTGGGCTGATAGGTAGTCATGTAGTCGATGAGCTCATAAAAACTGATTGCAAGGAAATAATTATTTACGACAACTTTTGCCGAGGTTCTATGGATAACTTGAAAAGCGCCATAAAAGACCAACGAGTGTCGATTTTTCCAGATGGCGGAGATATAATCCATTTTGATACTCTAAAAAAGGCAATGGAAGGGATAGATGGAGTTTTTTTGCTGTCAGCGGTATGGTTGCTGCAATGTCATGAGTATCCGGAAACTGCTTTTGAGGTGAATGTACGCGGAACATTCAACGTAATAATGGCGGCTATAGAGAAAAAGATTAATCGAGTGGTTTATTCCTCCTCCGCTTCGGTCTATGGAGACGCGCTCACGCCTATGATCAGTGAAGAACACCCTTACAATAACTTCACTTTCTATGGAGCTACCAAAATTGCGGGAGAGCATTTTTTTAAAAGCCTTGGGAAACGTTATGGGCTGCCATGGGTTGGGCTTAGATACATGAACGTTTACGGACCCAGGCAGGACTACCAGGGCGCTTATATAGCCGTCATGCACAAGATTTTGGATAGAATCGAAAAAAATGAACGTCCTCAAGTATATGGCGACGGTAGCCAAAAATATGACTTCATCCATGTAACGGACGCGGCAAGGGCAAATATTCTTGCAATGGAGTCAGAGATTTCGGGAGAATGCTATAATGTTGGTCGGGGTATCGGCACAACTATAAATGATCTGACAAAACTCCTTATTAGCCTGACAAACAGTAAAATGGAAATCGAATATCTGCCCGCTGGGCTAACATTTGTTACCAATCGTATTGGCGACGCGGAAAAAGCGGAGCGCGATCTTGGTTATAAATGGACTATTGATTTGGAAGAGGGCATGAAGAGCCTCATTGAATGGCGGAAAACCGATAAAGAAGCCCTTGAAGCTAAACGTAAAGTTGTAGGTGCGAAATGAAAAACATTCCATTGATAAAACCGTATATTAATGATTCAGTCAAAAAAATGGTGAGTCATGTTTTGGACTCCGGACATTTAACAGAAGGGCGTGTAACGCGCGATCTCGAAAATATTTTTGCCGAATTTACCGAAGTACCTTACGCAATAGCGGTTAATTCATGCACAACCGGTATGGAAATTGCCTTGCGCGCTTTTGGTATTGGAGAAGGCGACGAGGTAATTGTTCCCGATTATACTTACCCGGCGACGGCAGGCGTTGTTTCAATCGTTGGAGCAACTCCGGTAATAGTGGACGTAGAGCCCAAAACGATGTTAATAGACCGCTATTCCGTAGAAAAAGCAATTACCAATAAAACAAAAGCTATAATGCCCGTGTCAATATTTGGAAATCCGCTTGATTATTCCTGGATTGATGAGATCAAAAGAAAACATAACCTTTGTATTATTGAGGATTCCGCATGTACTATTGGAGCGGAAATGAACGGGAAAAAGGTTGGATCATTTGCTGACATATCAGTGTTTTCGCTGCATCCGAGAAAGTTCATAACAACCGGCGAGGGCGGAATGATAACAACTTCTGACAAGAACTTAGCAGATTGGATGAGATCATATAAGCGTTTTGGCATTGGAAATCTTGAAGCGGACAGGAGCGATATTTGCTTCGTTGGAATTGGCACAAATTACAAACTTTCCGATGTGCTAGCCGCTATAGGTCTTGCTCAAATGCAAAGTATAGATATTTTGCTTTCTGATAGAATAACTCAAGCAGAAATATATAAAAAGCTTGTTTCCAAGCGCAATAAGTTGGAAATACAGGCGACATACGATGGAGCGTTGCATTCGTACCAAACTTTCATTGTTTTTGTTGAAAATCGAAATGAAGTCATGCGTAAAATGCGCGAAATCGGGATAGAAGTCCAAATAGGGACTTACGCTGTTCACATTCACCCTGCTTACAGTAAATATCGCAGAGTCGCCGCAGACGGATCCGACTTTCTTAAAGGAAGTTTATACGCTTACGAACACGCGCTTGCGCTTCCTATGTTTTTTGGCCTTTGCGAATCTGAACAGGAGTACATTATAGAAAAATTAGAAGAGATTTGTAATGAAGGATAAACAAAATGAGAGAAGACGTTTTTAGGCTAAACAACTTAAAAGATAACCCGAACTATATATTTGATTCGGGAATTTTCAGGCAAAAATCAGTTTATACTCAAGCGCAAGAGCAAACCGGAAAATGTTTTGGTTTTAAATGGGAAAAACGTAATACATACGAATCAAACGCTATGGAATCGGCTAGCAAAAAGTGGCTGCTCGAAAGATACGCTTTATCAGATATTAGCCTAGATGATTTGATAAGAGGCAAAACTGTTTTAGACGCGGGTTGTGGATCAGGTTATAGTGCTTCATTGTTGTTTGACAAACTGTTAAATTACTGCGACTACCTTGGAGTTGACATTTCAAACGCGGTTGATGTAGCAAAAGAGCGATTTACAGAAAGAGGATTGCGCGGGAGCTTTCTTCAGGCAAACATACTTGATCTGCCGGAAGAGATAGACAATTTCGATATTATATTCTCCGAAGGCGTTCTACACCACACGGATTCTACAGAGCAAGCCATAAAATATCTATCCACAAGACTTGCCTCTGGAGGGTATTTTATGTTTTATGTATATAATAAAAAGGCGCCTATTCGCGAATTTTCTGACGACTATGTTCGCGAAAGAATAGCTCTGTTAACCGATGAAGAAGCCTGGAAAGCTTTAGAACCGCTCACAAAACTTGGAATACTCCTTGGAGAACTCAACTTAGAGTTAGACATTAAGGAGCCAATAGATATTCTTGATATACCAGCAGGGAGGATAAACCTTCAAAGGTTCTTTTATTGGTATATTTTTAAGGCATATTACCGCCCGGAGTTTTCTCTTGAAGAAATGAATCATATCAACTTTGATTGGTATCGACCTATCAACTGTCATAGACAAACTCCGCAACAGGTAATGGATTGGGTTGAATATTGCGGACTTGATCTGCTGAAGATTGATATTCAAGAAGCCGGAATAACCGTAATAGCAAAGAAAAAGTAAAATGAGCGGGATTGCAGGAATTGTCAACCTAAATAGAGAACCAGCAGCTTCGGTTATTTTGAAAAAAATGACGGATGCTATAGCTCATCGAGGCACAGAAGGAGACGGGCATTACATAGACGAACATGTCGGAATCGGACACAGGCGTCTTTTGGTTATAGATAAAACCTCGTCAGCACATCAGCCTATGATGACGCAAAATGGTCGATATATCATCTCTTTTGACGGAGAAATATATAACTATCGCGAACTGAGAACAGAGCTACAATCCTGTGGATATATATTTTATTCAAAATCCGACACTGAAGTTTTGCTGAACGCTTATGCCGAATGGAACGAAAAATGCTTTGAAAAATTAAACGGAATGTTTGCGCTTGCAATTTATGACAGATCAGAGAAAAAGCTCTGTATTGCCCGCGATAGATATGGAATCAAACCCTTATATTATTATTGGGGAGGAAATTCATTTCTATTTGGCTCGGAACAAAGGGCAATTCTAGCTCATCCATCTTCAAAAAAAGAGATAGACCTTGAAGGATTATTGGAGTATTTTACTTTTCAGAATTTTTTTACGGATAAAACTTTGCTTCGCGGCTTGAGATTATTCCCAGCCGGGTGCTACGCTTTTCTAAATAGTCAGGGCAGTTTTCAAATCCATAGATTCTGGGACTATAACTTTCACGAACCTGAGTTTCCGGTATCAAAAGAAGAATTTGCTGAAGAATTAGATAGATTGATGCGTCAAGCCGTAAACAGACAATTAATAGGAGATATCGAAATAGGCGCGTTTTTAAGCGGCGGAATGGATTCGGGCTCGATTGTCGCTCTTGCTTCAAAACAGATACCTAACATGAAGACTTTTACTTGCGGGTTTGATTTAAACTCGGTATCCGGTTTAGAACTTGCATTTGACGAGAGAAGTCGCGCGGAGTATATGTCATATCTTTTTAAAACCGAGCATTACGAGATGGTTTTA
>Ga0099364_10011044_pt1 | contig 12371 bp, 11 predicted proteins | sample TergutTh196P3_FD_73070 | JGI IMG/M metagenome (GOLD analysis project Ga0099364, IMG submission 73070) | Microcerotermes parvus P3 segment gut microbial communities from Pointe-Noire, Republic of the Congo - Th196 P3 | ecosystem: Host-associated > Arthropoda: Insects > Digestive system > Gut ... | reverse complement strand
CTGTGATGGTAATCGATGCAATTTCTTGATCGCTCGCCAATGCTTTGCTCATTTCTGCAATCGCTGTTCTGGCTGATTCTGCCCTGTTTGTAGGCAAATTCGTGTTTAAGTTCCACAAATCTTTCGCAAAAAAGAGTGCTGATTTTTGAAAGATATTTTGCGGTGGGGTATAGTTGTCTTTACCCAAACTCGGCGCTGCATCTGTGAAATCTACCAATTGAGGCGTAACGTTTACACCCGATGCGATTGTTTTTTCGCTAAGCGGAAGTGCACCTTTAACTGCCAAAGCATCTGCATTTGTTGTTGGTACGGCGTTTTTCGCACGTTTCGCCACAAAGACCGTAGGGTTCACGATTAATTTAGCATCTTTCAGTTCCGGTGCGAACGGAACGTCTTCGGTGTACGTAAATTTTCCACCGGTTCTTGGAATGGTTGTGCCTTGTAGGTCGTTTGCCGATTCGCCTTTCAAAACGATAGGTTTAAGCAAAAGACTTCCACCGTCGTACTTCAATTCCGGTTGAAAAAGCATACCCGCATTTTTGTGAAAATAGTTTGGTTTGAACGATCCTGCGATATTGATTTTTACAACATCCCCATGATTTTCCATCGGGTTCGGAGTTTGAACATATTCCGCATCACGATCATGGTTGCTTACCATGTTTTTGAGATTGGTACAACCCACTGTCAAAACGCTTGCTACTGCAAGCATTGCAAAGATTTTTGAAAACGTTTTTTTCATTGTTTTTTAGTTATTATTCGTTTATATTTTATAGATTTTATTGTCTGTTTCACACATTCCGCCATGCAAAGATACAAAAAATTTTGAAAATATCAAGGTTTTTTTGATTTTTTTTTGAAACAACGAATTTTCTTTCAACAACAAAAGTTTACAACACTTTTTTCGCAAAGATTATGAACAATCATTTGTTCATATCAAAAAAAATTTGTATCTTTGTGCATTATTATGTCGCAAAAAATTCTGATCATAGACGATGAACGTGCTGTTAGGGCAAGCCTTCGAGATATTTTGGAATACGAAAACTATCTTGTCGAAGAGGCTGAAACCGCCGAAAAAGCCCTCGAAATTTTGAACCCAAACACAAAGGGCGAACTCGGTAAAGCGAAAATTCAGACATTTGACGTGATTTTTTGTGACATCAAAATGCCGAAAATCGACGGATTGGAATTTTTGGAACTCCTAAAACCCTTGACAGACACGCCTGTCATCATGATTTCCGGACACGGAACCATCGACATTGCTGTTGAAGCTTTGAAAAAAGGTGCCTACGATTTTATCGAAAAACCATTGGACTTGAATCGTCTGCTGATCAGTGTTCGCAATGCTTTGGAGAAAAAAAACTTGGTTGCCGAAACCAAAATTTTGAAGACCAAAATCGGAAAATTCGACGAAATTATCGGCAAAAGTCCTGAGATGAAACGTGTTTTGGATATGGCAGACAAGGTGGCTCCAACCGAAGCCCGTGTGCTGATTTGCGGCGAAAGCGGCACCGGAAAAGAACTTTTGGCACGACGCATTCATAACCACAGTTTGAGAGCCAATTTCCCGCTGATTGAAGTGAATTGTGCGGCAATTCCGTCGGAACTTATCGAAAGTGAATTGTTCGGACACGAAAAAGGTTCGTTTACCTCTGCTATCAAGCAACGCAAAGGATTTTTCGAACAAGCCGACGGCGGAACCTTGTTTTTGGACGAAATCGGCGACATGAGTCTTTCGGCTCAAGCCAAAGTTTTGAGAGCTCTGCAAGAAAATAAAATTACGCGAGTGGGAGGCGAAAAGGATATCTCTGTCAATGTGAGAGTTATCGCCGCAACAAACAAGGATTTACCTGCCGAAATCAATGCCGGAAATTTCCGCGAAGATCTTTTTCACAGAATTTCTGTCATTATTTTGAAACTTCCTAACCTTAATTCTCGTATAAGTGATTTACCCGATTTAGTGAATCATTTTATAAACGAAATTTGTAAATATCAAGGAAAAACCAATTTAACCATATCCGATAAGGCGTTGCAAGAACTCTCGAAACAAACTTGGACAGGCAATGTGAGAGAACTTCGAAATATCGTCGAACGCTTAGTGATTCTATGCGATAAAACCATCTCCGATGCGGATGTCAAACGTTATGCAAAATTGTAAAATTGTAAAATTGAAAAATTAATTTAACATCAGAAATTTAGTATACATAGTAGTTTTTTTGCTGACCTTTCCGATGGTTGTGAATGCCCAATTTCACACGGAAATTCGCGTGATTGACGGAAAAGAAATTCCTTCTGCCGCCTATCTTTACAGGTATCCTTCGGTTGTGATTAAGCAGGCAGCCTTGAATGTTCTTGATGATTTTGGTGTTAAATCTTTTTTTTCCGGTTCGCAGGAATACTTCATGTTTTCAGGAAAAGCGTTTGACTTGGTTTTGATGAATGAAACCGATGCTATGTTTTGGATTGAGAGTATGGGTGATGAAAGTTGTATGTTGTATGCCGTAGCGTTCAAACGTGGAACCCGCGAAATTGCAGGTGTTTTGAAATATCCTGTTGTTCAGACTACCGTGAAAAAATTCTTAGATGAAATTGAAGGAGAGGGCGTGCGTGTTTACAATCAATTACTTTTGACGGAGCAGTATACCAAAGTTCACTTGCTCACCGGTCAACTTCAGGAATTGTTGAGTGATCTAAATTATTTAGAGAACAATATGCCTCATGCGACCAATCAAATCGAACAACTTCGCGTAGCCATTCGCAACAAACGTTCCCTATTGAATCACGAGACCGATATTTTGAATCGTTTTAAGGGGAGTATGGAGTTGTAATCCTTTCTTTAATACTTTTTTTGAGAGCAAATTTTTTTTCTATTACTTTTTTGTGCCCAAAAAAGTAACCAAAAAAGGCTTGCAGGAAAAAATGATCTCCGCCTACGGCTCCGACTTTTTCCTGCGGTTTGGTATTCGCTTCGCTCATGGTTTTTTACGCTTCGCCAAATCGCATTCATAATTCATAAATGCCTCGCCCCTACAAAAACCTGCATCTACCTCACACAACGCAGGGCGAGCCCATTATTCTTATTGTAGTTGTCCTGCGGGGCGACAAACGTACTGTAGCGCAGGTAGAACACACTCGTGTTGCTGTTCTCTGAGGACGACCAGTAGCGCGAAATCGCAGTCGTGAGATTGCTCGCGAGCGCAGTAAAGCGGGAGCCCCCCCAAGTTCCCCCGCGAGGAACGTGATTGGCTGCCGAGTTGTTTGAATTGGTGCCGCTGGTGTATGATTGACTATTGATTGCTGTGGACGGATTGCGCGAATCGGTTTCGCCCGAGCCTCCCATCAAAATATCCAAATCCCTAAAGTCCTCACGTGTCGGCACTCGCCAAGTACCCGGACAAAGAATATCCGCATATTTCATCACCGCACACCACGAAAAATAATGTCCGGGAAATGGAATTTCGTTGTTGTATCTACAATCCGAAATAAAGTTGGGACTTGAGCCACCGGTATAGGTTGTTTTGTTGCATTCAGGCGAAACAACCAAATCCGACCAAGTCTGCGATGCCACGCCTGCACGAGCCGGAATAGTCCACACATCAGTTGTTATGGGACCTCCCGTGAGAATTCTTGCACTGTCTCTATTCACAAAATCACAACCTTGTGCAGGCAGTGGCGGCATGGTCACAATATGCCGACCACTGGTATTGGTTGTGACTGCCGTTCCACAACTGTTGGTTGCAACTGCATAGTAAAACACGCCTGTTGTGTTTACAACATCATTTGGCGGATCGAAGGTGTTGCTTGTTGCTCCGCTCACGGCTGTGCCATCGGTGCCGGCAGCACTGCTCGCCGATGTGCTCGAATACCACTGAATAGTAGGCGTTGGAGTTCCTGTGGAACTAACCGTAAGCGTAGATGCAAAGGCGACGTTTTGCTCTGTGGTTTGGTCGACTGTGGGAATCACTGTGCCGATGGTAGGGGCACTATTCACGGTGATATTCGCCGTGCTTGGAGCACTTGTTCCACAAACATTGCTTGCAGTTACCGAAACAGCCAAACTACCTGTTGTTGTTCCTGCATTGGTAATAGTTATGGTGGTGCCATCGCTGCCGTCATGGGTCATACTTCCCGGAACAGTCCAGTTGTAGGACGTTGCATTGCTTACAGCAGCAATGCTTGCCGAGAACTCAGCACCCGTACAAACAGGATTGTTGCTAAACGTGATGGTTCCGGGCGTTGTGGGAGCCGGTGGTCCCAAAGTAATGCTACCATGTAGCAGTTCCACGCCGCAGGTATTGAGCACGGTGTAGTGGTACGTACCGGCGTTGTTGGGTCTGCCACTGATAGAGACAGGAAACAAGTATTCACGATTGTTGGTCGAGGTGGTGCCGGACACTATAATGCCCGCAGGAGGAGCGCCGGTAGGGGCGGAACGCGTGCCGTCAGCCCACCATTCAACGATCAAGGTTTTGCCCATCACCGTGGGAAATTCGATAGGGTCGATGTTCTGGGTTCCACAAAGAGTTTGATGCAAATCCGCATTAGGACACCATTGCGGGATTGGACAATGAGCAAAACTTTGGGTTGCAAAAGTTGCGATAAGGATTAAAATTAGGGTGATTTTTTTCATGTTATTTATGTTTTATGATTTATGGTTTATGATTTAGGGCAATAAAAAAAGCGGACTTTTTATCCACTTTTAGAGGTCCTGAGAATTACCCGTTCTTTGAAATAAGAAAGCCCGCATTTCTGCGAGCGTTATACTTATCCTCAAAGACTCTTTGAAATTTCTCAGGTTTCTAAAAGTAAGATTAGCAAAACGCCATTTTATATGTTTTCCGTGCTTTTCAGCACATTTTTGTCATAGGCAATGTGTTTATTTTTTGCAAAGATACGATTTTTTTTGGAAATCATCAAAAAAAATTGTTCAAATCAGATTTTTTTGTAACTTTGTAAAAAATTTCAACAATGGATAGTAAAGATTTTTCTAAAGAACGTAAAAAAACGCCATGTTATTACTTGCGGATGAAACAAAAACTAACTAACTTTTTTATTCCGGGCTTTGAATGATTTTTTGTTTTCTAAGGTATTCATCAAATACCCTAAAATGTCTTTTCAATTCCCTTTCAACAGCCTCAAATTTTGGTAAATCTTCAATTTGATTTTGCAACACGTTGTTCCATTGTTTCTCAAATGACCGAAGTCGTGTTTCATCAAATTTCCCTAAAAAATTCGCAGAATCAATACCTCTATGGTTGGCTTTTTGAGAAAACGAATTGTAATGTTCATCTATTCTCATTTCGTGTATTTCCAACAAATACCACAGGTCAAACAAATCACGAGGCTGTAAGCGAGTCATCAAAGCACACATTTTCTCTGACAAAACTTCTTCCAATGAATAGCATTGCAATTCGCTTTGCACCTGGTCGGAATAACTGTGAAATACCGATTTCAAAACTGGTTCATTAACCATTTTTTCAGTTAATGAAACATCGACTTTGATTTTTTTATTTGCTCCGAAACCGCCCAAAACTGACACGTATCCCATTTCAAAAGTAATGTTTCCTTGCCGGTTGATTTTTAATTCGGCGTCAAAAGACAGTTGGTTTTGTGATTCTGTTTTCACATATTCGCAAACTCGCAAAAAACCATTTTCGACATCTTTTTCTGAAAGACTGCCATTTTTATATACCGTAAAATCCAAGTCTTCCGAAAATCGGTAGTCTTCAAAATAGCATTTCTTCAATAAGGTACCACCCTTGAATAAAAGATGATTTTTCAAAGTTTCATCCTGTGCGATGCCGGCAAGAATCCATGTAAGCATATAATCTTTTTCTATTTGGGTAATTGCGATGTTTGCATTGTCCGCTTTGCGTTGTAATTCTTTTTGTGTAATCATGTGTAAATTGCGTTTTTTATAGTTTCTATATCTGCATTTTGTTGAATGCTCCAACGGGAATTTATCTTACCTTGTTTTGGCAAACTTGTATCCAACAACACAACTGATTTGGTTGTTTTTTCTTGCAGTGCCTCTATAATTGGATTTTCAATTTCTAAAAGTTCTAACAGGTAGCCCAATCGTTTAACTACTGCAACGGATTCAAACCGATCAATATATTTCATCAGTTTTTCAAAATCTATGTTTTTTTGAGCAAAATACAACGCCTTTCCTATCTCAACTATTCCATCGCCGTAGTCCGGCTTGAAAAGACAATCGATGAATGTTTTTTCCAAATCCGAACAATACACTTTGTTAAAATTGTCAATCCATGTTTTTTCATATCCAAAAAAATGTTTTTCGTTATGGTAGATGTATTGAAATCTCGCTTTTTTGATCTTAATCGAGCTTGGTTTGATTTGTTTATTGACTACAATTTTTTCGACTAATGAGGGTTGAGTTATTAGGCTATGAATTTGTAGGGCAGAATAGTAGCCAATATAATAATCACCTCCTACGAGAGGTTCTGCCAACAAGTGCCGATCGGGCATATAGGTTCGGGCATCATGTTCGTAGGGTATAATGTAGTACACGCCTTCACGAATCCGCATCAAAAGTCCACCATCCGTCATATTTTTCAGATGAAAACGTATCGCGGTTTTAGACAATTCCGAAAAACAGGAATAGGCTTCTAATAACGTAAACCATGTTTTATCTTTATCCATAAAGGTTGTCAGAATTTTACTTTCTGTAGAACTGATATTTTTATGTTTTATATTTTTCATATCCTAAATGTTTGTGTTTTTCAAACCACAAAGATACAAAACATATTTTAATTTTCCAAATTTTGAATGAAAAATTTAATCGTCATTTTATATCATTTTTATGTCAGAATCTAAAAACAAAAAGCCTCTCAATTTCTCGAAAGGCTTGCTATTCTTAGTGATTCCGGGGCGATTCGAACGCCCGACCCACAGCTTAGAAGGCTGTTGCTCTATCCAGCTGAGCTACGGAACCAACTTGATTTTGGAGTGCAAAGATACGAATAAAAAATAAATTTTACAAATTTATTTTTTATTCTTGTAAAAAACGTTCCACTTCAATAGCCGCCATACAACCGGTTCCGGCAGCCGTAACGCCTTGTCGATAATACAAATCTTGCACATCTCCGGCAGCGAAAACACCCGGAACACTTGTTTGGGTCGAACCCGGAACAGTTTTGATATAACCTTCGGGATGAAGTTCTAATTGGTCTTTGAATAAATCGGTGTTGGGTGTGTGCCCAATGGCTACAAAAACACCTGTAACATCGAGTTTACGCTCCTCTCCGGTGTCGGAATGAAAAAGTTGGATGCCGGTTACACCGCTGTCATCTCCCAAAATTTCTTTGGGTTTGTGTTTCCAAACAATTTCGATTTTCGGATTTTTCAGAACGCGTTTCTGCATGGCTTTTGAAGCACGCAATTCATCACGACGAACAATCAAATAAACTTTGTTACACAAATTCGCCAAATACGACGCCTCTTCGGTTGCAGTGTCTCCTCCGCCAATCACACAAACATCTTGATTTCTGTAGAAAAATCCATCGCATGTTGCACATGCGGAAACACCCATACCTTGAAATTTTTTCTCACTTTCAAGCCCGAGCCAATTCGCAGAAGCACCCGTAGAAATGATAATCGTTTCAGCCAAAAGTTGATGTTTTTCATCAATCGTTACTAAAAACGGACGTTGTGAAAAGTCCACCGCTGTAACGATTCCCGTGCGAATATCTGCACCGAAACGTTTGGCTTGCTTATACATATCTTCCATCATTTGCGGTCCGGTTACTCCATCGGGATAACCCGGAAAATTTTCAACATCGGTTGTGATGGTTAATTGTCCGCCGGGCTGAAGCCCTTGATACAACACAGGTTTGAGGTCTGCACGAGACGTGTAAATGGCTGCAGTGTACCCTGCGGGTCCCGACCCAATAATTAAACATTTTGTAGTTTCCATAATTACTATTTTTTATTTTTTATTTTTCGTTTTGATGTCCGAAAGACGCTTAGATTTAGAGGCTGAAATGCTTGAAAAAGAAAGAAAGATACGACGGTCTTAGCATTATTTTTCGTCTTAATTTTGCATAATTAAGTTGGTCAATAGGATTAATTTTTATCGTTCGTTTTTTTTCGCTGTGGATATAATCCATAATGGTAAGCATATAATCCGAACTTAACAACACAGGTTTGCTCGAAGAAACATCAAATTCCAACACGAGAATAGCTCCATAAAAATGATTCGGATTGTAATGAACAAATGCAAAATTCCCCAATGAATACGCTATCAATTCCGGTTGTTTGTCACTGTTGTAAACAACGGGTTGCGGGCTGTGCGAATGGTTTCCAACCACCAGATCCCAACCAATTAATCGGTCGGTAAAATCACACTGTTGCTTTGTTGGCATAAGTTGCATTTCATAACCCCAATGTGGCAAAAATATGTTGTACTTTTCGGAAGAACGATACCGGTCGAATTTCTCGACTTCATCTGTCAATCGAAAATTAATAATTTCATCAAAAGCCTGATTGGACCACTGTGTACAACCAAAAAATCGAAATTGATCCACATCTATAAATGGTTTTTCAGCACTTCCAAAGATGTTAAAACCGAAATTTTCAGTCTGTTCATTCGACTGTAAAAAAGACTCCAAACCAAAATCTCCGGAATGATTATTGGCTACATTTGCAAGTATTTTTGCATTCGGTGCAAGGGATTTTATTTTTTCCAAAATATCATGATCGTGAGCAACAGCAAGGATTCTCCGTTTTTCCGTAATCACACCTTCTTGATTGTAAACCATAATATCTGCGTTCGAAATACTATTTTTAATGTTATCATCAACCTCTAAATCCCAACCATTTATATTCAGAATATCACCCAAAAAAACCATTTTTATTTTTTTATCCGAAACCGTATTTTTCAGTTGTTTGCGATGTGTTTCTGCTATGGATGGTAAGGTTTTCGTGTAGTTTGACGGTAAACATACTCGATCTCTAAAGAAAGCCACTTTTTCTTTTAGAGAGTAATCGGACGTCCACCAATGTTGTTTTTTCTCTTGCATAAATTATTTAGAAATAAAGTTTGGAAACAATGTTTCCTATCAGACAGATTCCAAAAACCGTCAGGATAATTCCAAATCCGATATTCATTCGTATAAGCCATTTATCATTTAACATTTTTTTGATAAATTTTGCTAAATAACTTTTGAAAACATCAGCGGCAAAAATCGTTAGTAGTGTTACACTTAAAAAGATAATAACTCGCGGTAGGTTTAGTCCTGTTTCATTAGAATAGTTGGACGACACTAAGGAAACGAAGAAAACCCAAGCAATCCAATTAGCCGGATTAACAACATTGAGCACAAATCCTTTGATCAAATACAATACTTTGCGAGGGAGTTTATCGATCTTTTTGCTTTCAATTCGTTTTTCAACGTAAGCATCTTCAAGTTTTACTTTCAGACTTTTTCTATGTTTTATCAGTCCATCAAGTCCGAATCCTATGAGTATTCCGCCACCTGCAATACCAACAATTTGGCTTACCAAAGGGATTTCGAAAACTTTGGAAGCTCCCCAAAAAGAGACTGCAACCATCGTTACATCACTTAGAAAAATACCGGATGCAAAGTAAACACCTCGAACAAATCCTTTATCGACACTTGTTTGGATAAGCGTAAAAAATGCAGGTCCTAAAATAAAGGCGAACCCGATACCTGCGAGTATTCCCGAAAAAACAACTTCTGTCATTTTCTATTTTTCAAATAATTCAACCAATGTTCCATTTTTTTACCACGCAGAACGCGAGGAAATTTATTTTGTGCACCTTCTTTTCCGAGTTCACGCATATAATCGTAAAATACGCTTGTTGGTAGGACTTCCACCGAAACATCACGAATTGCTTCCAAGCGTTCAACACGATAATCATCGTTGACTTCGCTCAAATACTGATCGATTTTTTGTGCAGCAACGGTTGCGTCCAAAGGCTCATCACAAGCCAAAAACCAGTGATGGGCAAACATATTTTCATACTCTTCTCCGATCACGCAGAACTCAGGAATTTCAACGTTTTCAGTATCACTCAATTTTTTTACAGCGTGTGTCATGTTGTCCACCGAAAGATGTTCGCCGCAAATACTGAGGAAAAATTTGGTGCGTCCGGTGATGATAATTTCGTTGTGTTTTCGATCGACTAATTTTACGGTATCTCCGATCAAATAACGATATGCACCGGCACAAGTGGTGATGAGCAACGCATATTCCTTACCCTCTTCAATTTCGTCAATGGTAAACGTTTGCGGATTGGATTTGAGATTAAAATTATCATCGAAATTATCATTGTTGAACGGCACAAATTCAAAGAAAATACCATTATCCAACACCAATTCCATACCGAGAGAATTCGGGCGACTTTGAAATGCCAAAAAACCTTCTGATGCCAAATAAGTTTCGATGAATGTAACAGGTTGTCCGAACAATTTATTCAGACTTTTGCGATAGGGTTCAATAGACACTCCGCCGTGGCAGAAAATTCGTAAATTAGGCCAAATATCGTGAATGTTTTTGACTTTATAGGTTTCCACAATTTTTTCCATCAAGATGACGTACCATGCAGGCACACCAACGATTGCCATCAAATCCCAATGGGGTGCATTTTTCACGATTTCGTCCAATTTCACTTGCCAATCTCGTTCTTTCGAAATTCGTTTTCCGGGTTTGTAATAGTGTTGAAACCAAAACGGGATATTGCCAGCTGTGATACCCGACAAATCGCCTTCGTAGTAGGTGCCGTTGTATTGCAAATGCGTACTTCCGCCCAACATCAACATACCTTTTTCAAACATTTCATTCGGAAAATCGTATTTTGCCAATGTAAAAATTTGACGAATACTTGTTTTCTGAATTTGTTTGTTCATATCCGGTGTGATCGGAATGTATTTGCTTGAAGCCCCTGCGGTTCCCGAACTTAATGCAAAATGATCTATTTTTCCGGGCCAACAAACGTAGGGTTCTCCGGTTAAAGTGCGATACCACCAAGCACTGTACAAACTGTCGTAATCAAAAGTCGGAACTGTTTTTTTGAATGCCGAAATCAAGTCTGATTCTTTCAAGAGTTCCGGAAAATGGTAGGCATCACCAAAATGTGTGGAACAGGCTTTCAGCAAGAGGTTTCGTAAAACTCTTTCTTGTGTTTTTCGAGGATTTCTTACAGGTCCGGAATTTATTTTTCCACGAAAGTCTATTGCGGTTTTTATGATAGAGCCTAATACCGGGATTTTCTTGCTTTTTGGGGTTGTATGTTTAGTCATGGATTGGTGGGTTTAAACTAAAAACTTACAAAGATACGAAATTTTTTTGAAAAAACAAAAAAAAGATCTAATTATTCTCCCACCAACGAATTAAGGTAGACCTCCAAATTTGTGTAGATATTCGACAGGTTGTATCGGTTTGCCATGTTTTGGTTGAGGGGCAATCCATTGGCAATTTTCCATGCATCGGGAATGCCGTCGTCGTTTGCTGTGCCTTTGAGTGTGCGTGGAGCAGGGGGCAAACTGTTGAGCGGGGACCATCCGCCCACATCCTCTTGACTATCGATCATGCCGGCACGAGTGCCACCTCCGCTAACGGAGGCACGTGCAGGGGCAAGTCGATTTCTCACTTCGTTCACAACACGTATATCTACTGCATCCCTCACATGACTTGCTCCGGCTTTGTCGAGCACTTGTTCGTAGGCTTCCTCTGCGGTGAGGGTGGTGACGGTGCCTTTTTCAAACTCCGTGTCGGAACGGAGATTCCTTCCTTGAGGAACGGTATTGTTTCCCGAAACGCCGTTCCAGTTGTTGTTGGTTACATTGGTGTTTACCGTTCCATTCACGTTCCTCATCACATTGCCGGTTACGTAAAATACGCCGGTAGTTCCGGCAGGTTGATTATGTTCTCCTGTACAACCCCAAGGCTGCATGATACGCGTATTGTTGACACTTTGCGGACCGGGCTGGTAGTAGTTGTTCACCATGTTGTAACTTCCTCCTTCGCCGGCAGTACTGGAATTTGCACCCCAGTTGTAGATCACGTTGTTGCGAAAATCTACCAATTCATCATTAGGTCGACCGGAATAACGCGAGCCGCAAAATCTCGGATTGCGATTATCGCTGTGAGCAATCAAATTCTTAATAAACGATGCTTTCCGACCGCCCCAAATTCCGGTATAACCGTGAGCACCCTTCCCGTGAAGGGACATACGCAAACTTTCCGCAAGGATACACCATTGCATGGTGAAGTTTTCGTTATCGTAGAACGACGAGGTTTCATCGGTTGCCCAGCTCATTGAGCAATGGTCAAGGATTATGTCTTTTTGATTTCGACCCCAAATGGCGTCGCCCTCTATCTGCGTTACA